>JAESFG010000266.1_pt1 | contig 116450 bp, 94 predicted proteins | sample 9269371 | NCBI WGS metagenome assembly JAESFG01 (sample SAMN14506227, study PRJNA617093) | algae metagenome | isolation source: Aetokthonos hydrillicola CCALA 1050 (B3-Florida) and co-occurring... | place: USA: South Carolina | collected 2013-01-01
GTCGTCGTCTCCCCCCGCTATTATGGCGACTACTGCTTCGTGAAGAAGGTCAAGCGCTACGACGCCTGGGGCAACCTCTACGTCAAGCGCGTCCGCGTCTGCTGATCCCTGCCGTCAGGGCCGCCCGGTCCCTCCCTCCCCTGCCAAGGGCGGCCCTGACCCCGCATCTCCCGATTTGCGTCTTTGGTGGGCCCGGCATTTTCGGTTTGTCCTGCAGCAGCGCCCTTCTTTGGCGCGGCACGTCACGGCAGCGCCGGATCGGCGTCCATGCGGTCTCGCGCCTGAAGACGGTTTGATGGATACCCACGGCTGCAGGGCAGCCGCAGGACTGCGACCGGCCCGCCAGTGGCCTGCTCATCAAAGTAGGCACGGCACCACGTCCGGCCTGCGATTCGGAAACCGCTGAAATACGCCCTGCTTCCCCATGTTGCGCCGTCCCCCGCCTTCAGCGGAACGAAAACCGTTGGAGCAACGAGGCGATCAAACTTGACTCTCCTTCTCTGCATGCGACTGTAGACAGGCGACATCGGCGGAAGGGACGGCGTGACGCGGCACTGGGGTTCGAGCTACGACGACGAATCCGTAAAGGATATCGTCGATCATTTGGCGGCCGCGATAGACGGCATCGCGCTAGGATCGGCGGACTGGGACATCGTTCCCGGCGTCATGGGACAGGCCTTTCCCGGAACGTTCAGTGGCGTCTGGAACCTGAATTTCGCCGAAAACCGCCTCAACGGCCAGGCATGGACGGACATCGATCCTGACTTTGCGCGATCCTACGCAGCGCATTTCGCCTATATCAATCCGTGGACCGACTACTGGATCGCTGCCCGCAGCGGCCATGTCGCCCTGTCGGAGGCGGTCTTTCCCTCGCGCTCATTTGCCCATACGGAATTCTACAACGACTGGCTTCGACCGCAGCCGGGCAGCGAGGCGGCCGCGGGCCTGAAGCTGACCGGGGACAGCGGCGAACTGTTCCAGCTCGTCACGCATTTTTCTCTCGATGCCGCAGGTCGGTATGACGCGGCCATCGCCGCGGTGATGACGCGGATGCGACCCGCATTGCAACGCCAGATCGACCTCGCGCGGCGTCTGCGTGACGGCGTCGAGCGCGCCGCCGCCGGCGCGGCGCTGGTAAGGCGCAGCCGCTGCGCGGCCTTCGTGGTCGACCGGCAGGCCCGCGTCATCGAGGCCAATGCCGAGGCCGAGGCGCTGTTCGCCGCCCCGACCGTCGTGACGACGCGCCACGGCCGCTGCCGCTTCGCGAATGCGGAAGTCCAGGCTCTCCTCCTCGACCTCATCATACGCGATGCCGGCTCCGAGGGGCGGATCATGCTGCGGAATGTTGACGCCGTCTGGCAGGTGATCGTCGCCCCGATCCCCGTCGCGCCGCCGATGATGGCCGGCGACCGGCTGCTGCCGCCGCGGCAGCATTTCCTGATCATGATCGACCGTCCCGGCGTCCCGCATGTTCCCGGCGATCTCTCGGCCCTCGGACGCATGTTCGGCCTCACTCTCGCGGAAATCGCGCTCTGTCGCAGGCTCATTCTCGGCGACACCCTGGCCGAGGCCGCGGCAGCTCTCGGCCTTGCGACCGAAACCGTCCGGACCCGCATAAAGACCATCTTCGCCAAGACGGGAACCGCGCGTCAGAGCCAATTGTTGCTGCTCCTGTCGCGGCTGTGAGCCCGCCCGGAAACGTCCCGGCACCTTCGCGCCACACCGGCCCTCGCTGAGACCGGATGCGAGGGATGTCACGGGCACCACACGCAAGTTCGCGGGCGACCCTGAATGACGGTCGCCCAGGCGTGCCTCAGCGCGTCAGGCGCTTGTAGGTGACCCGGCGCGGATTGACCGAATCGGGACCGAGCCGGCGGATCTTGTCCTTCTCGTAATCCTCGAAATTGCCCTCGAACCACTCGACATGGCTGTCGCCCTCGAAGGCCAGGATATGGGTCGCAAGACGGTCGAGGAACATGCGGTCGTGGCTGATGATCACGGCGCAACCGGCAAAATTTTCCAGCGCGTCCTCGAGTGCCGCGAGCGTCTCGGTGTCGAGGTCGTTGGTCGGTTCGTCGAGCAGCAGGACATTGCCACCGGCCTTCAGCATCTTGGCGAGGTGGACACGGTTGCGTTGGCCACCCGAAAGCGTTCCGACCTTCTGCTGCTGGTCGCCGCCCTTGAAGTTGAAGGCACCGCAATAGGCGCGGGAATTCACCTCGTGCTTGCCGAGCTTGAGAACGTCGTTGCCACTGGAGATCTCTTCCCAGACCGACTTGCTGCCGTCGAGCGTGTCGCGGCTCTGATCGACATAGCCGAGATGCACGGTGTCGCCGACCCGGATCTCGCCGCTGTCCGGCGTCTCCTGGCCGGTGATCATGCGGAACAGCGTGGTCTTGCCCGCGCCGTTCGGGCCGATCACGCCGACGATGCCGCCCGGCGGCAGCTTGAAGGAGAGGTTCTCGATCAGCACGCGGTCGCCATAGGCCTTGGTGAGGTTCTCGGCCTCGATCACCACCTGGCCGAGGCGGTCCCCGACCGGAATGACGATCTGGGCATCGCCTGGCCGCCGATCCGCTGCCGCCTGGACCAGTTCGTCATAGGCCCGGATACGTGCCTTCGACTTGGCCTGACGGGCCTTCGGGCTCGAGGCGATCCATTCCTGCTCGCGGGCGATCGCCTTCTGGCGCGACGCTTCCTCGCGGCCTTCCTGCGCCATGCGCTTGGACTTGGCCTGCAGATAGGCCGAATAGTTGCCTTCGTAGGGGATGCCACGGCCGCGGTCGAGTTCCAGGATCCAGCCTGTGACATTGTCGAGGAAGTAGCGGTCGTGGGTAACCATCAGCACGGCGCCCGGATATTCGCGCAGATGCTTTTCCAGCCAGGCGATGGTCTCGGCATCGAGATGGTTGGTCGGCTCGTCGAGCAGCAGGAGGTCGGGCTGGCGCAACAGCAACTGGCAGAGTGCGACACGGCGCTTCTCGCCGCCCGACAGGTTGTCGATCGTCGCGTCGCCCGGCGGGCAGCGCAGCGCATCCATCGCCATCTCGACCTGGGACTCAAGGTCCCATAGATTCTGGCTGTCGATGATGTCCTGGAGCTTGGCGCCCTCTTCCGCCGTCTCGTCGGAATAGTTCATCATCAGTTCGTTGTAGCGGTCGAGGATCGCCTTCTTGGCGGCGACCCCTTCCATGACGTTGCCGAGCACGTTCAGAGACGGATCGAGCTGCGGCTCCTGCGCGAGGTAGCCGAGGGTCGCCCCGTCCGCCAGCCAGGCCTCGCCGGTCCATTCCTTGTCCATGCCCGCCATGATGCGCAGCACGGTCGACTTGCCGGCGCCGTTCGGGCCCAGAATGCCGATCTTGGCATCCGGATAGAAGGAAAGATGGATATTCTCCAGCACCTTCTTGTTCCCATAGGCTTTGGTCAGCCCGGCCATGTGATAGATGAATTGACGAGCCATGCGCGTAGCTACTCCGGAAGGGTGTCGGCGGAAATCGGTCCGTCTTTAAGCGATTACGCCGAAGCGTTCAATCGCCATCGGCCGATCTACCCCCGTCTCTCCGGCCGCTTATTGCAGCCCGGCCGCGTCGACCACCCCCTCCTCGCAGCCGATCTTTGTTTCGCCCGCCGCAGCGATCAGCGCCGCAAGGTCGTCGTCGCCGCCCGCGAGGTCGCCGAGACCGATGGTGAGGCCGGTGATCACCCGTCGGTCGCCATCCTTGCTGCAGCGCATCTTGATGCGCGCGCCCGCCCCAGCTCCGAAGGCGCCGTCGAAGGCGGCCTTCACCTCGTCGGCACGGATCGTACCGCCGAGATTGTCCTCGAAGAGCTGCCGGACCTCGGACTTGTTGATCACGGCCAGCATCTTGAGAGCACGGCCGTAGTAGTCGTCCGCCTCCATGCCGGAACAGGTCCCGTATTTGATCCACTGGTGACGGTCGTAGCCCGAGGCCACGCCAGGCATGGCGGTTGCGAGCTCGTCTTTGATGTCGCTTGCGAGCGTCAGTTCGGGCATCGCGAGCCAATCCTTCTTCTTGTCCTGGTCGCGCAAAGCCGCCTCCACGCCGCAATAGGTCTTGCGGACCCGCCACAACCCGCTCAGGGTGAACTCGCGCGCGTCGTCGCCATCTGCGGTCTGCTGCCTGCATTCAGGCGTTTTGGACATCTTCTCGCAGAGGCCCGGCAACCAGGTTATGCCCAGCACGATCCGCGTTCGCCCGGCGGGAGTCCTGGCGTTGGTATCCGAGGTGCCGTCACCGGCGCGCGCCAGACCTGAAGGCGCGTGAGCCGCCGCGAGCATCAGGGATAGGAAAGCAATCGTCGCATGCCTGTAGAAACCCGTAGCCATTGCTCGTTCCTCCTTGCTTCAAGAACATAACGTGTACATCAGAAATACAACCGACGAACAAAAGCAAGCAGTTTCGACAGGCAGCCGGAAGATTCCTACAACCGTTACGCAAGTTGGACGCGGGAGCCTTCCCGCGACGGCCGGCGTCTGCTACCGCTCATGGCGGAGGAGCCCGCAATGACATTCGAAACGCCGACCACGCTTGAGACCCCGACAGGCGCCACGCTCGCGCTGCGCCAGGCGCCCATGCAGGGAACGCCGAAAGGCGTGGTCATGATCAGCCATGGGCTCGCCGAGCATTCCGGCCGGTATGCTCTCCTTGCCACATTTCTGGCGTCGCGTGGCTATGCGGTGTTGGCTTTCGATCATCGCGGCCATGGCCGGACGACCGCGCCCGACGCGCCGCTCGGCCGCTTCGCCCGACGCGACGGCGAGGCCGCGCTGCTCGCCGACCTCGCGGCGGTCCGCCGACATGCCGAGGCTGCGTATCCGGGCCTGCCGGTCCTGCTCTTCGGCCATTCGATGGGCGGGATGATCGCGGCACGCGCGGCGGAGATGGAGCCCGAGGCCTATGCCGGCCTCGCCGTGTGGAATTCCCACCTCAATCCCGGCCTTGCCGGCCGGGTCGGCCTCGCCATCCTGAAGGCAGAGCGGATGCTGAAGGGGGCGGACGTGCCGAGCCGGTTCGGGCCAGGCTTCACCTTCGATGCCTGGGCGAAGTCCATCCCGGACGCCACGACACCGTTCGACTGGCTGAGCCGGGACCGGCGGGAAGTCGCCCACTATCTCGCCGACCCGCTTTGCGGCTTCGCCTGTTCGGTATCGCTCTGGATCGACCTTGTGGGCATGGCCGCCGCCGCAGGCCAGCGGGCGAACCTCGCCCGCTTGCCCAGGCACCTTCCGGTCAATCTCGTTGGCGGCGGCCAGGATCCAGCCACCGACCGCGGCCGCGCGATGGTCTGGCTCGCCGACCGTCTCACCGGGCTCGGCATCAAAAATGTTCATTTGACCATCTATCCTGAGATGCGGCACGAGACGCTCAACGAAATCGGCCGCGAGCAGGCCATGGCGATGCTCGCCGACTGGGCCGACAGCGTCGTCACCTCCAGAGGCCCATGAGCGACATCTCCGCAATCCTTTCCTGGCGTGGCCGAATGGCCGGCTCCGGTGTCGCGATGATGATCGCCTCGGTCCTGGTTGCGCCGATGATCGACGTCTTCGCCAAGCTCGCGGCGGCAACCGTGCCCGCCGCGGAGATCACGCTCGGCCGCTTCATCGTGCAGGCGCTGCTGATGATGCCCTTCGCACTGGCGCGCGGACACCTGTTCAGCCGCTCGGTCCGGCTCGCGGCCCTGCATGTGATACGGGGTCTTGTGCTGGCGACAGGCATGGTCGCGTTCGTCTTCGCCCTGAAGACGATGCCGATCGCCGACGCCATCGCCATTTTTTTCCTCGAGCCCGCGATCCTCACCCTGATGAGCGGCGTCGTGCTGCGCGAGCCGATCGGTTGGAAAAAGGTGGTCGCCTGCGCGACCGGCTTCGGCGGCTCGCTGCTCGTCATCCAGCCGAGCTTTGCCGCCTTCGGCGCGGTGACACTCCTGCCTGTCATCACTGCCTTCACGGTCGCCATCTTCCTGCTGATCACGCGCGCCATCGCCCATCTCGAGGATCCCTGGGCGATGCAGTTCCAGTCGAGCTTCTGGGCAGTTGTCGGGCTGGGCACCGTCCTCGCCGCAGCCCGGGGCGGCGGGTCGGCCGTGTTCGATCTTGTTGTCCCCACCCCGACCGCGCTTGTCTTCGTCGTCGGCGTCGGCCTTTCCGCAGCGCTCTCGAGCATCCTCGGAGGCTATGCCTATCGCGCGGCACCGGCCTCGGTACTGGCGCCGCTGCAATATCTGGAAATCGTGTCGGCAGCGGTGCTCGCCTATCTTGTTTTCGGGGATTTCCCCGACGCCGTGAAGTGGCTCGGCATTGCGATCATCATCGCCTCGGGTGTCTTCGTCATCGTCGGCGGGCGAGCCAGCCGCGCACCGGCGACGGATGCTGCGCCGTGACCCGTGCCATGGGCCCGACGCTTGCAAGCCGGCCACGGTCGAGGCTATTTGCGGAAGAGCGCGGGTCGATGACGGCACGGTCCAGCGAAGGCTTCGTGCCGAATGGCCGAGACAGTTTTCGACGCCGGGCGTTTGCCGCATGCGGCATTGGAAATCTCCTCGGCCGCCTTGGGAACGCGCCCTGCCACGCGCCGCAGCGATATACCTTCTGAGACCACCGACCGCCCCTTCGAATGCACCCACAGAGAAGACGACAATGACAGAGACGAATACCAGCAGAACAGGCGGCCAGCTCATCGTCGAAGCGCTGGAAGCGAACGGTGTACGACGCGTGTCCTGCGTGCCCGGGGAAAGCTTCCTGGCGGTCCTCAATGCGCTGCACGACAGTCCGATCGACGTGATGGTCTGCCGTCAGGAAGGCGGCGCTGCGATGATGGCGGATTGCTGGGGCCGGCTCACCGGCGAGCCCGGTATATGCTTCGTGACCCGTGGTCCCGGCGCCACCAATGCCAGTGCCGGCCTGCACATCGCCCGACAGGATTCGGTGCCGATGCTGCTGTTCATTGGCCAGGTGCAGCGCGACGCCCGCGAACGCGAGGCCTTCCAGGAGGTGGAATACCGCCGTGCCTTCACGGAATTCGCCAAATGGGTCGTCGATATCGACGACGCGCGCCGCATCCCGGAACTCGTGACCCGCGCCTTTGCCGTCGCCACCTCAGGGCGACCGGGGCCGGTCGTGATCGCCCTGCCCGAAGACATGCTGCGCGACATGGTGGAGGCGCCGAAGGCACGCCCCTATACGCCGGTCGCCACCCATCCCGGCACGGCGCAGATCAGCGAACTCGGCATGCGCCTCGCCGGTGCCCGGCGCCCGCTCGCAATTCTCGGCGGCACCCGATGGACGGAAGAGGCCGTCGCTGCCTTCACCGCTTTTGCCGAGCGGTGGAAACTCCCCGTCACCTGCTCCTTCCGCCGTCAGATGCTGTTCGACCACCTGCACCCGAGCTATGCCGGCGATGTCGGCATCGGTATCAATCCGGCGCTTGCGCAGGCGGTGAAGGAAGCCGACCTGCTTCTCGTCGTCGGCGCGCGTCTCGGTGAGATGCCGTCGTCGGGCTATACGCTCCTCGATATACCCTATCCGCGCCAGGCTCTGGTCCATGTCCATGCCGATTCCGCCGAGCTCGGCCGCGTCTACCGCCCGGAACTCGCGATCAATGCCGACCCGGCGAGCTTCGTCGCGGCGCTCGCGGATCTCGGCCCGACCGCGGAGCCGGCCTGGGGCAATCGCACCGCGGAGATGCACGATGCCTATCTCGCCTGGTCGACACCGCCGGAGACCGGCCCTGGCGCGGTCCAGATGGGACCGATCATGCAGTGGCTGGAAACGACACTGCCCCGCAACGCGATCATGACGAATGGCGCGGGCAACTACGCGACCTGGCTCCACCGTTTTCATCGCTTCCGCGGATTTGCAACCCAAGCCGCGCCGACGTCCGGCTCCATGGGCTATGGCCTGCCGGCGGCCGTCGCCGCCAAGGCGCTGCATCCCGAGCGTGAGGTTGTCTGCTTCGCCGGCGACGGCTGCTTCATGATGCATGGCCAGGAATTCGCCACCGCGGTGCGCTACAACCTGCCGATCATCACCCTACTGGTGAACAACGGCATATACGGCACGATCCGCATGCACCAGGAACGGGACTATCCCGGCCGCGTTTCCGGCACCGGCCTGACCAATCCCGATTTTGCGGACTACGCGCGGGCTTTCGGCGGCCATGGCGAGACGGTCACGCGCACGGAGGATTTTGCCGCCGCCTTCATTCGCGCCCGCGAAAGCGGCAAGCCGGCCATCATCGAGATCAGGCTCGATCCCGAAGCCATCACGCCCAACCGGACCCTGAGCCAGATCCGAGGCACTGGTCAAAAATAGGACAAAGTCTTCCGGAGGATACACGTCAAAGTCGAAGGAAATCCGGAGGCGGCATGCTGAATCGACGCAGATTTCTGGCAACAGCCGCCACAGTTCTTGCGACAGCCGCCGCTCCGCTATCGAGGGCTCAGGACATGGAGGCGCAAAAGCTCTACGGTTTCGATCTCGACGATATCACGAAGGCATTTCCTGACCCGTCTGGCGTCCCGCCGCTTCTCGAACGTTTCGGCGCCTGGCTGGCGGACAAGCCCTGGCGATCGGTCGGCTCTTTCTCTCTGGCGCGAGGATGGGCCGATTCCGAATTTGCCGGCGGCGAAGACTTCTATCGGGATTTCGCCATGTTCGTCTGGCTGCCGACGGGTTCGATTGCCGGCTACTGGCTCAAGGACGGAACCGTAGCGGAGGCTCCGATCGTTCTCTTCGGCAGCGAAGGCGAGCGCGAGGTTCTCGCGCCAAATCTCCCGAGCTTTCTCGCGCGGGTCGCGCTCGGAGATTTCGAGGAGAAGGGCGCCGCTGCCGATTTCCTCTATTCGGACTGGGATTTCGAGGGCGTGGGCCTCACCGACCTGCGCGGGGACATGGCCGCGCTCCTTCGCCGCGAGACCGGCATCGAAGACCTCGCGGCGCTTGCCGCCAAGGCTCATCCGGCAAGCACCGAATTCGCCGATTGGGTGAACCGCATCGAGGCGGCTCACCGCGCCAGACTTGCCCAGGATCCCGCGATGCGGTCGATCAGCGACATCCTGCACCGATATCGGCCTGCCGGGGCCGACAGATGGGCCAGTGCCGTGATCGATATCCGCTGGGCCGGCGACGCCTTCGAAGGCGTGGTTCTGCAGAACGGCCCGAAAATTCTTCCGGAGGCCGCGGCGCTCAGGCCGCATCTCGCGGCGCTGCGCGACGGCGCGGCGCGGCGTGTCCCCGGTCTCGGTCTGTGGCATCAGGCTACATTATTCGTCTATGCAGACATGATCGAATACCGGCCCGACTACAGTCTTCAGCCGAAGTTTCTGGGCGGCAATCCACCGGACGACGCCTACAGAGCCGATCACCTTCGCCTGCCGCGCGAGAAGCGCCGCATTCCCGTCTGGCTCGAAAAGGTTCTTGCGAGCTGATCGACGGAAAGCGCCCGCGACGAGCGCGGGCATTCAACAATGATACAGATGCCTGATTTCGATCAGGCCGCGCGCCGGCTGGCTGCGGCCTGGGCAAAAGCCTGGCCGCCGAGATCAAAGCGGGCGATCAGCTTGACCAGCCGCTCGGCTTCCGCCGCAAGCTTCAGCGTCGCCGCCGAGGTCTCCTCGACCATGGCTGCGTTCTGCTGTGTCACCTGGTCGATCTGGTTGACCGCCTGATTGATCTCGTTGAGGCTGGTGGCCTGGTCGCGGGCGGAATCGGCGATCACATGAATGTGGTTGTTGATCGCGAAGACACGGCTCTCGATATCGGTCAGCGCCGAACCAGTGGCCTGCACCAGGGTCACGCCAGACTGCACCTCGTTGCCGGATTTGGTGATCAGCGCCTTGATGTCCTTGGCCGCATTGGCCGAGCGCTGGGCAAGCTCGCGGACCTCCTGGGCGACGACCGCAAAGCCCTTGCCCGCCTCGCCGGCCCGTGCGGCCTCGACGCCCGCGTTGAGGGCGAGCAGATTGGTCTGGAAGGCGATCTCGTCGATGACGTTGATGATCTGGCTGATCTCCTGCGAAGCCTGTTCGATCCGGCCCATGGCGGCGATGGCGTCGCCGACGACGAGGCCCGCCTGGCTGGCATTCTGCTTGGCCTCTGTGACCATGTCGGCCGCCTCCTGCGCGGTCTGGGTCGCCTGACGAACGACGGCGGTGATCTCCTGCAGCGCCGCGGACGTTTCCTCAAGCGCGGCAGCCTGCTGCTCGGTCCGGCGGGAAAGGTCGTTGGTCGAGCTGCCGAGCTCGTTGATGTTGCCGTTGATCGAGTCCGACGTGTCGAGAACCTCGCGGATCGTGCCCTTGAGGCTCGACATCGTGCCGTTGACGTTGGACTGGAGTTCGGCGAAGGCGCCCTCGTAGCGGCCCTCCATGGAACGGGTCAGCCGGTTCTCCGCGAGGTTTGCCATCACCGACCGCATCTCGTTGAGGCCACCGTCGACGGTCGTCATCAGCTGGTCGACATCGTTGGCGATATGGTCGAGATCGGGATCGCCGAAGGTCTTGTCGATGCGGCGCGAGAAGTCGCCGCGGGCCGCGGCGGCGACGACATTCGTCATCCGCGCCTGCAGATCCTCGTTGCGCGCGCGGGCTGCCGCCTGGCGGGCATTGTGCTCGGCGATCGCCTGGCCGTTCTCCTTGAACACGCCCACGGCATCGGCCATCTGGCCGATCTCGTCGCGCCGGCCGAGATAGGGGACCTCGCAGTCAAATCGCCCTTCGGCGACCTGCTGGATCGTGCTGGTGATGCGGCGGATCGGCATGCTCAGATGGACCCGGGCGATATAGACGCCGAGACCGGCGCCGGCCGCGAGCCCGAGAGCCGTGATCACCGAAACCAGGAGCATGATGGTCTGCTTGAAGGTCTCGACCGCAGCCTGCACCTCGGTCAGCCGCGCCTGATCGGCCTCGACCACGGCATCGATTTCCTTCTGGAAGGCCTTTCGGTTGGCCCGGTTGGCATCGGTATTGCCTTGCGCGTTGGCCGCGGCCGGGCTGTCCTCGACGCCGAGTCGCGCCGTCTCGGTGCGGAAGGTCTTGAACTCTGCCGACCGGGCGAGAAGGTTGTCGAAGGTCTGCTTCTGCTCGGCCGCGACGAGCGGCGTCCAGGTCGTCAGAACCTTGTCCATCTCGACCAGGCTTTCGGTGATGCCCTCGGCGAACTTCTTGGCCGCCTCGGTATCCTTGGCGGCGTAGACGCCACGGGCTTCCATCACCACGGCGGTCACAAGCCGGTTCAGTTTCTCGCCGAGATAGGCCCGGTCGGAAACCAGTTTGTATTCGGCGAGACGGGCGCTGTATTCGCTGACCGAATAGAGCGCCGTTGCGCCGATGATGAGGGCCGACAGGCACAGGATGCCCACCAGACTGTAAATCTTGCCGCTGATGCTCAAGGTCGTACTCCGCCGTGGCCCCGGGGGCGGGGCGATCGAGCGAAGATTACTGTCCGCAATATTAACCTTTACTTACCCAGACATCCCTAAATGAGGCATTTCTGGCAAGCTTCCGGTAGCTGAACGACAAATCAGCGACGTGGTCGCCACCCATCCGGGAATTAGCGGATGTGCTGCGTCTGTTGGTAGATGATCGTGGAGCGGTTGCCGGAGCGGCAATAGCCGAGCATCGGCTTGGGAAGATGGTCGAGCGCATCGACCATTTCGCCGACGGCATCCGCACCCGGCTGGCCGACGACGGGTATATGCCGGGTCTCGATGCCGAGTTCCGCGGCACGGGCCGCGATCTCGGAAAAGTTGGGCTGGCCGGGATCCTCGTCATCCGGGCGGTGACAGACGATCGACTTGAAGCCGAGATTGCGGATCTCGTCGAGGTCCTCGACCCCGATCTGGGGCGTGACGGCATATTCGCTGTTGATGGGCCGGATGTTCATGGTCGCTGGTCCTCTGGCGTCGATCACGGCGCGGTGCGAGCCACGCGGATCACTGGAACTGGAAGGCGAGGCGATAGATAAGGAATTCGCCGGGTGCGAGCAAGCGCATCAGGCCGTCGGCGGCCAGTTGGTCGCGGGTCTTCCACGGATGCGAGACCGGCTCGATGCCGAGAACATGGGCGGGCGAGGCCTGGTTCCGCCACATCTGGAGATGCGGCAGGGTATCCGTGGCAAAGCGCACATGGAGCGACCGGCCGCCGAGCGGCGCGATCGGGCCCAGCACGACCTCGGCGAATTCCCCCTCGTCCGCAGCCGCGGCCGGCAAGCAGAAGACATGACCGTCGCCCTCGCCGAAGGTCCAGCCAATCGGCCCGTCCCGGAACATGCTGCCTTGCAGAGCGGTGTCGTCGTCGAAGAGATGGGCACCGATATTCATGTGATACATCAGCATCGGGGGAAAAGGTCGTGGGCCGATATTGGTCAGCCGGTCGGTCAGCGCAACTTCGCCGGTTCGGCCATCCATCCGCCAGGTGCGAAGGATCTCCGCCTCGCCGCCCTGGGCCATGCGCACGATGATCCGTGCAACGACCTTGTCGGCGCCCTCGCCGCGCTCATGTGCGATGATTTCCGGCTTGGTCGCCGACATTGAGCCATGCAGCGGGTACTTGCGCCCGACGGTGCCCTCGATCGGCTCCGGATGCCGGACATGATCCGGCCCGCATGTAAACAGGAAGCCGCCGACGGCATGCAGGATGCGCGGATCGCCATCATCGGGCACGGCACGCCCCGGGGACAGTTCCACGCCCTGGACCCGGCACGAGCCGATATCCAGCGCCGAACTCAGATCGAGCTGCAGTTCGGGACCGGCCCCTGTGTGAAATCGCATCTTTTCCCCCGCAGTCGGATTCGGCAGGAACATATCGCACAAGCGCCAGTTCGTCTCCAGACCACTTCGTCTGCTGACCCGTTCAATTGAGGATCTCGCCAGACTTTCATTCTTCGTTCACCATGGGTTTAGGATTTCCACAATAGAGTCAAAATTCCCGTGTTTGCGTCTCCCGACCATCAAACGCCCCAAGCCAAGTTAGTGTCCCCGATGATAAGCCGCTCCGTCACCCTGTCCCTCCTCCTTGCAGTGTTCCTCGCCTCCGCGGCCCATGCACAGGATTTCGGCGGGGATTCGGACGGCAAACTGCTCGTGACACCGGAGGGCGAACTGCTGGACTATGTGCCCGACGCCGCAGATGTGATCATCAAGCGCAACCGCAAGGGCCAGCGCGTGCTCATCGACCACTATGGCAACATCGTCGCGACCGAAGTCTCGGCCGAACAGTATTTCGACGGCCCCTCGGATCGCCCGTCGGATCGTTATGTCGGGGTGGGGCCGGATCGTTCCGATGGCAGTCTGCCAGGCGTCGAGGAGAGCTATCGCACCCGCCGGCAGGCGCTGAACGACCCGGACTACTTCCCTGATCGTCCGCAGAGCGACGACGACCAGACTGTCACAGGGGCGGTTCCCGACTCCGGCATCAACGACCAGCCGTTCGAGGATCAGGCCCTGCCGGGCGACGGGATCGACAACGACAATCTCGACCAATCCGATCTCGCCTCGGTCGATCCCGGACAGGACATCATCGAGGAGAAGCCGGCTATCGAGCCCGACATCACGCTCACCGGCAAGAAGTCCAAGTTCGAGATCACGGCGCTCCAGGTCTTCCTCGACCGCGAGGGCGCCTCCCCCGGCGTCATCGACGGCCGGATGGGTTCCAACGTCTCCAAGGCAATCCGCGCCTATGAGAAGATCTCCGGCGAGACGCTCGACCCCAACAACAGCGAGGATATCCTGACCCGGCTCGGCCTTGACGGCGGGCTGCCGATCACCACCTACGAGATCTCCGCCGCCGACGCAGCCGGCCCCTACGTCGCGGCCATCCCCGAAGACTACTCGCAAAAGGCCCAGCTCCCCTCGATGGCCTATACCAGCGTGACCGAGGCCCTGGCAGAAAAGTTCCATATGGACGAGAACTACCTCAAGGAGCTCAATCCCGGGGTCGACTTCACCATACCCGGCACGCGCATCAAGGTCATCAATCCCGGCGCCGAACGCACGGGGGTGGTCGCCCGGATCGTCGCCGACAAGGCGCGCAAGCAGGTCTTCGCTTATGACGACGCCGGCCAGCTGATCGCCGCCTATCCTGCCTCGATCGGGTCGAGCGACACGCCGTCGCCGTCAGGACTGCACGCCGTGGCGCGTGTCGCCTTCGACCCCAATTATACTTACAATCCGAAGATCAATTTCCAGCAGGGCAACAATACCAAAGTGCTGACGATTCCGCCCGGTCCGAACGGTCCCGTGGGCACGATCTGGATCGCGCTCGACAAGCCGACCTACGGAATCCATGGCACCCCCGACCCCTCCCGCATCGGCCGCTCGCAGAGCCATGGCTGCATCCGCCTGACGAACTGGGACGCGACCGAGCTCGCAAAGATGGTGAAACCGGGTGTGATGGTCGAATTTATCGACTGAAGACGGGCCGATTATCCTCTCAGTGAGCACTTAGTACAGCCGGCAATGCAACTTTCGGGAATCATTGGATTCTTGCCGGCGACCTGGTCCTTCCGCAGCCTAGGGTATTAACTTTTCGTTAAGGTTAATAACGTCTTGCCGGCCGGCGACACCGGATTCCGCATCGTTAAAAGTTGACTAAATTTCATCGTTTGTTAATCTTTCTAAACGTTTAGGGCCGTTTTCTCAGACTGGTGACAAAAAAGACGGGGATACACCAGCCTGCCGGCGGCACTCAAGCGGAAGTGGTAAACTGTGCGGCGGGTAATTCCATGACGATTTTTGAAGATATTCCGGACCAGCTGAGAACAAGTCTTCCTGCGGTTGAAAAGCATACCTATCCTGTAGATCTTCTCGAGCGCTGGGAACAACCCGGCCTGTGGTGGCAGGAACGGGTCGAGCACAAGATCGATCCTTACCAGAAATACTCCACGACACGTGTCGGCAACTTCATCGAAGGCGCCCATCGCGACGGAACCGCCTTCCGAGGCCACAATTTCGCGAGCCAGGACTATCTGTCTCTCGCATCTCATCCCAAGCTCATGAAGGCGGCGATCTCGGCCATCGAGACCTATGGCCTCCACAGCGCGGGCTCGGCGGCACTGATGGGCAACACCGCCCTCTCCGTGGCGCTGGAAAAGAAGCTTGCCGATTTCCTCGGCTTCCAGGACGTGATCGTCTTCCCCATCGGCTGGGCTGCCGGCTACGGCGCCGTGAAGACCCTCGTGAAGCCGCAGGACCATGTCGTCATCGACATCCTGGCCCATGCCTGCCTGCAGGAAGCTGCCCGCGATGCTACGGACAATGTCCATGTCCACGCGCATCTCAATCCGCGCGCCGTCGAGAGCCGGCTGGCGCGCATCAGGCGGGAAGACGAGACCTCCGGAATCCTGGTCGTGACGGAGACCCTGTTCTCGATGGACAGCGACGTGCCGGATATCCTGGCCCTGCAGGAGATCTGCAAGAGGTTCAACGCCACGCTGCTGGTCGATTGCGCCCATGATCTCGGAGCGCTCGGCGCGACCGGCCGCGGCAAGCTCGAAGATTTCGGGCTGGTCGGAAAGGTCGACGTGCTGGTCGGGGCCTTCTCGAAGAGCTTCGCCTCGATGGGCGGCTTCGTGGCGGTCAACAACAAGGGCTTCCGCTTCGGCCTCCGTGGCCAGTGCGGGCCCTCGACCTTCACCAATGCCATGTCGCCCGTCCAGGCCGCGACGATCCTGGCGGCAATCGATCTGATCGAGAGCGACGAGGGCCGCGAGCGGCGCGAACGACTGCTGCACAATTCGCTGCGTCTCCGCGCCGGCCTCGAGGAAGCCGGTTTCGAAGTCCTCGGCAAGCCGAGCGCGGTCGTTCCGATGCTGATCGGCGACATCCTGCTCGCCCGCTTGATGACCCGCTATGCCGTCGAGCTCGGCGGCATCGTCAATCTCGTCGAGCATCCGGCCGTTGCCAAGAATGCCTGCCGCTGGCGCCTTCAGGTGATGGCGGACCATACCGACGAGCAGATCGATGCGATGGTCGAGATTGCCGCGCAGGCGCGCGAAATGGCCGAGATGCACATCGAATGGCTTTCCGCAAACGACAACCGGGGCATCGAACCGGCGGCCCTGCCGGATGCCGCGACCGTCAAGATCGCCGCGGCGGCGGAATAGTCCCCTGCCCTCTCCTTTTCGGGAGCGAGGACCTGCTCCCGGAAAGTCCGCCCGGCTCCTCGAGCGGCGGCGCGGCCACGACTTTGGTCGACAGCCTCGAAGCGGCGCTCGCGGGACGCTGGAAACCCGACCGGCCAATCTTTGGTGAAATCGAAAGATTTCATTGACCAGGGATTCGACAGAAGTTTAAATCCCGGCGCGGGACGTCCTGCGGGGATCGCTCCGACTATAATGCGCGGAGACCTTCGGTTGGCCGGCGAATATATATCAGGTGATGCGATACTGGATCTGACAGGCGCTCGCGATTCTGGCGCGGCGACTAGCCATTTCAGACGATTTGTTGAACAGTTCCACATCGATACATTTACGAGTGGTGAGGTAGACACCGAATTTCGCGGCCGTTTCGTTTTCCACGCGATGGAGTGGCCAGAACGCTGGCGGCAGTACTATTTCCAGTCGGGCCTGCTCGACCACGACCCCTTGATCGAGGCGCTGCCGCTGATGAGCGGCGCCTTCACTTGGGACGAGCTCCGGAAGCGCAGGGCATTGTCGATTGCGGGCACGGAGGCGTTGACCAAGATAGCCGCGGAGGGCTGGGTCGACGGGCTGGTGGTATCCTTTCACCGCGCCGGCACGCATTACGGCCTTGTCAGCCTGGTGACACTGGACCACCACATAACGCCTGCGGAAAAGCAGCAGCTCGAAACTGTGTCGATCGTCTTCCACGAGACCATGCGCCGTCTCGTCCCGAAGGAGGGTTTTCGCGTGCCGCCCGCGGGACTGACGCCGCGCGAGATCGACTGCATTCAACTCATCGCCGAGGGTCTTTCGGACATTTCGGCGGGGGAGAGGCTCGGGATCAAGGGATCAACGGTTCACGAGCATGCGGAGCGCGCCAAGACAAAGCTCATGGCCCGCAACCGCGCGGAACTGGCGGCGCTGGCCGTCAGCTTCGGGATCGTCAGCCGATAGGAACGCGGGGGGCGCCGAGAGCCGCCCCCCGGACATCGCTCAGATGCACTCGATGAACAACTTGCGCGCAGCCTCGACCGTAAGCTCCACCGGGTTTCCGCCGGTCGACGGGTCGGCCACAGCCATGACGGCCATCTCGTCAATGCGGTCGGTCCCGACGCCAAGCGCCGAGAGCTTGTCGGGGATCGCGAGCTCTTCCCGCAGCTTCAGCACGAAATCGTAAAAGCCGTCGAAGCCGCCTGCAATGCCGAGATAGGCAGCGGCCGACGCGATCTTGCTTTCGATTGCCTGGCGGTTAAAGCGCAGCACCGGCGGCATCACGACCGCGTTGGTGGTGCCATGATGGGTGTGGTAGATCGCTCCGACCGGGTGGCTGAGTGAATGGATGGCGCCGAGCCCCTTCTGGAACGCCACCGCCCCCATGGCCGCCGCCGACATCATGTTGGTGCGCGCCTCGAGATCGGTGCCATCCTTGTAGGCCCGCGGCAGATATTCCTTAACGAGCCGCATGCCCTCGAGCGCGATACCCTGGCTCATCGGATGGTAGAAGGGCGATGAGAAGGCCTCGAGGCAATGGGCGAAGGCGTCCATGCCGGTACCCGCCGTGATCGACTTCGGCATGCCGACAGTGAGCTCCGGATCGCAGATCGTCACGCCGGGCAGGAACTTCGGATGGAAGATGATCTTCTTGGTGTGGGTCTCGGAATTGGTGATGACCGAAGCGCGGCCGACTTCCGAGCCGGTGCCGGCCGTCGTCGGCACGGCGACGATCGGGGCGATGCCTTCGACAGAGGCACGCGTCCACCAGTCGCCGATGTCCTCGAAGTCCCAGACGGGGCGCGTCTGGCCGGCCATGAAGGCCACGCACTTGCCGAGATCGAGGCCCGAACCGCCGCCGAAGGCGACGACGCCGTCATGGCCGCCGTCCTTGAACGCCTTGACGCCGGCGGCGAGGTTCTTGTCGTTCGGATTGGGATCGACATCGGCGAAGAGCGCCCGGCCGAGGCCGCCCGCTTCCAGAATGTCGAGTGCGTCCTGTGTGATCTTCATCGGCGCGAGGCCGCGGTCGGTGACCAGGAGCGGCTTCTTCATGCCGAGCGACTTGCAGTGGTCTGCCAGCTCCTTGATGCGCCCCGCCCCCATTTTGACCAGGGTGGGGTAGCTCCAGTTTGCAGTGATGGTCATCAGAATTGCTTTCTCAGATGGAAGGATTTCGGACGGGTCAGATTGTGGAAGCCGAGCACCGAGAGCGAGCCGCCGCGACCGGTTTCCTTGACGCCGGTCCAGCAGAGTGCAGGGTCGAGATAGTCGGCGCGGTTCATGAAGACGGTGCCGGTCTCAAGCTGGTTGCCGAGCCGGGCGGCGCGCTCGACGTCCTGCGTCCAGAGCGAAGCCGTCAGGCCGTATTTGCAGTCGTTCATCAGCTCGAGCGCCTCGGCGTCAGTCTTGACCTTCATGATGCCGACGGCCGGGCCGAAGGTCTCTTCGTTCATGATCGACATGGAGTGATCGACATCGACGAGGATCTGCGGCGCAAGATAGGCGCCGCCGTCGTCGGCCGGGAACAGTTTTGCATCGACCAGCGTCCGGGCGCCCTTGGCGACGGCTTCGGCGATCTGCTCGCGCACCACCTTGGCGAAGCGCTTGTTGGCCATCGGCCCGAGCGACGTCTCGGGATCGAGCGGATTGCCGAGCTTGTAGTTCGACACCCACTTCACCGACTTCCCCACGAAGGCGTCATAAAGGGTCTCGTTGACATAGATCCGCTCGATGCCGCAGCAGCACTGGCCCGAATTGTAGGTGGCACCGTCCATCAGCGTGTCGACGGCGGCGTCGAGGTCGGCGTCCTCCATGACATAGCCCGGATCCTTGCCGCCGAGTTCGAGCCCGACGCCGGTGAAGGTGCCGGCCGCAGCGCGCTCGATCGACCGGCCGCCCTCGACGGAGCCCGTGAAGTTGATGAAATTGAACTGCCCGTCGGCGATCAGCTTCGACGTCGTGTCGTGATCGAGGAAGACGTTCATAAACACGTCTTCGGGCACGCCCGCCTCGTTGAACGCGCGCACCAGCCGCTCGCCGACCAGGATCGTCTGGCTGGCATGCTTGATGACGACGGTGTTGCCCGCCATCAGCGCCGGCGCAACGGTGTTGATCGCCGTCATGTAGGGATAGTTCCAGGGCGCGATCACGAAGACGACGCCATGCGGCTCGCGGGTGATGTAGCGCTCGAACTTCTCGCTTTTCTCGACCATCATCGGCGCCAGCGCGTCATGCGCGATCGAGGCGACATAGTTGGAGCGCTCGTTGAAGCCCTTGAACTCGCCGCCATAGCGGACCGGCCGGCCCATCTGCCAGGCGAGTTCCTTGACGACATCGTCGGCCATCTCGTTGAGGCGCGCGACGCCCTTCAGCACCAGCGACACGCGCTCTTCGAGCGGCCGCGCCGCCCAGGCCTTCTGGGCCTTGCGAGCGCGTGCGATCGCCGCCTTGGCGTCGTCGAAGGCCATGGCCGGCCGCTCGGCATAGACCGAGCCGTCGACCGGCGAAATGCATTGGATCATGGTCATGATCGTCTTTCCCGTCTGTTAAATCTGAAACGATCGATACACCCGCCAAAGCCCGCCTCCAATACCTGGAGGGTATTGGAACGGGTCTCTTTGCACGGCTGATTGCGACCTGAAAAGTCAGGCCCTCTCGAACCCGCGTGCCACCTCCCAGTCCGTGATCTTGCGGTCATATTCCTCCTGCTCCCAGCGGGCGGCGCGGACATAATGATCGACGACGTCGTCGCCGAGCGCTGAACGCAGGAGCTGCGAACGGTCCAGAGCCACGGTGGCGTCCCGAAGCGTCTTCGGGATTTCCCGCACCTTTCGTGCGCCATAGGCATCGCCCTCGAAAGGCGCTTCGAGCTTCATCTTGTTCTCGATGCCGTCGATGCCGGCGGCGAGAAGGGCCGCGAAGGCAAGGTAAGGATTGAGGTCGGAACCACCGACGCGGCATTCGATGCGGATGCCCTTGGTGTCCTCGCCGCAGAGCCGGTAACCCGCGGTCCGGTTGTCCTTCGACCAGATCGCCTTGGTGGGCGCGAAGGTGCCGGCCACGAAGCGCTTGTAGGAGTTGATGTAGGGCGCGAGGAAATAGGTGATCTCGCCGGCATGGGCGAGCAGACCGGCCACATAGTGCTCCATCATCTCCGACATGCCGTAGCGGCCTTTCTTGTCGAAAAACAGCGGCTTGCCGTCGAGCGACCACAGCGACTGGTGGATATGCGAGGACGAGCCGGCGGCAGCATTGCTCCACTTGGCGAGGAAGGTGATGGCCTTGCCCTTGGACCAGGCGATTTCCTTGCAGCCGTTCTTGATGATCGAATGCCGATCGGCCATGGCGAGCGCCTCGGCGTAGCGGACATTGATCTCCTCCTGTCCGGCGGAGGCCTCGCCCTTGGAATTCTCGACCGGGATGTCGGCGCCCTGCAGGCCGTTGCGGATCGCCCGCATCACGTCCTCTTCCTTGGTGGTCTGGAAGATGTGGTAGTCCTCGTTGTAGCCCGATGCCAGCTGCAGGTCGCGGTAGCCCGAGAGCCTGGCATCGTCGTAGGTCTGGTCGAACAGGAAGAACTCGAGCTCCGAGGCCATGAAGGCTTTCATGCCCATCGCCTGGAGCCGCTTGACCTGCTTCTTCAAGATCGCGCGCGGCGAATGGGGCACTTCCGCATGCGTATGGTGGTCGAGCACGTCGCAGAGGACCAGCGCCGTACCCTCGAGCCAGGGAATACGCCGGAGCGTCGTCATGTCGGGCTTCATCGTATAGTCGCCATAGCCCTTTTCCCAGCTCGTCGACTTGTAGCCGGGCACGGTTTCCATCTCCATGTCCGTCGCCAGCAGGTAGTTGCAGCTGTGCGTTTCCTCATACGCGCCGTCGACGAAGTATTGCGCATGGAACCGCTTGCCCATCAGCCGCCCCTGCATGTCGACGAGGCATGCCAGCACCGTGTCGATGGTACCGGCGGCAACGTCCTTCTTCAGCTGTTCGAATGTGTATGGCGCGCTCATCGGAAAATCGTCCTCTCCCTGCGGCGAAACCGGTGCTTCGCAGCGTAACTCTGTTCTGGGGTCGCTCCCCGGCATCGTCTGCCGGGGAGCACTGGATCAGGATCAGTGCGTCTCGCCGACGGCGCGTTCCGCAGCAGCGATCTCGGCCTGGCGCTTGGCGACTTCCTCGCCGATCGGCGGGCCCTTGAAGCGGCGCTGCTCGAACACGAACCAGATGATCACGGCCAGAACGATGAAGCCGAGCGTAATCTCGCCGACCGTATCGTTGGGCGGCTGGATCGCGATGAAGATGATGATCGCCATGGCGACGACGGTCAGCACCGCGATCAGCTTGAAGACCCCTGCCCCGAGATTCCAGGGACCCGGCGCCGGCCATTTCTTGGTGCCATAAGCGAAGAAGCCGAGCACGATCGGGATCGCGAAGGAGAGGAAGAGGAAGATCAGCGTCGCGTTGACGACGGTCACATAGAGCGAGGCCTCGCCGATCTTGATCTTCAAAGCGAGGAACACGAACAGGACGGCAAGCGTCGCACCGGTCCAGATCGCCGTGACCGGCGAACGAAGACGCGGATGAACGGAGGCGAGAGATTTCGATCCCACGGGCATGCCACCATCGCGGGAGAAGGCGAAGATCATCCGCGACACCGAGGTGACGGTCGCCAGGCCGCACAGCAACTGGGCGATGAAGATTGCCACATAGATGACTTTGGTCAGCCATACGGGCATGATCGCGGCCATCGTGCCAAAGAAGACCCCCCAGCCGGAGGCAGCGCCGGCATTCATGTCCGGGATCGCGATGACAAAGGCCGACAGCATGATCCAGCCCGCCAGGGACGACCACAGGACGGACATCACGATCGACTTCGGCACCGAATGCGCGGCCTTGTGGGTTTCCTCCGACGTGTGCGCGGACGCATCATAGCCGGTGATCGTGTAGATCGGCAGCAGCAAGCCAAGCATGAACACGTAGAACATGCTGTCCGACTTCGGCCAGACGTTGCCGCCGGCCTCACCCGAATAGTTCACGAATGTCCACAGTCGAGAGAAGTCGTGTGTCGGAGCCAACACCAGGCAGAGTACTGTGATGACCGCCGCGGTGATGAGGATCAGCGAGCCGGAAAAGTCGGTCAGCTTGGCCGTCAGACCGATACCGAAATGGTTGACGAGCGCCTGTAGGGCAGTAATCACAAGCACGATGACCATCTGCTCGTTCTCGGAGCCGGTCAGTCCGAGTTCCGGGAAGGCGCCCGCCGCAAACAGGGCCGTGCCGATGTTGATGGCGCCGAGAACGGTGATGAGACCGAGCAGGTTGAGCCAGGCGGTAAACCAGCCGGTGAACCGATTGCCCAGAATGGATGCCCAATGATAGAGCCCACCTGCGGTCGGGTAGGCGGAGGCGATCTGCGCCATGCCAAGGGCGAACACCGCGGAAATAATGCAGCCGACGATCCAGCCGATGCCGATTCCGGCGCCACCCACGCCCGAAGTCGCCTGGGCCAGCGAGTTGATGCCGCCCGACAGAATGCAGATGATCGAAAACGAAATGGCGAAATTCGAGAAGCCGCTCATGCGGCGTTCCAGCTCCTGGGCATAGCCCATGGAATGCAGGATGTGCAGATCCTGCTTTTTGTCCGACTCAGAATAGTCACTCATTGACCTACCCCTGTTCCCCTGCTGACCGCACCATTGCGGCCGGCGCTCAATGCGAAATACTGGCGGTCTTGCGCCGCCTCTTTTCGAGGTCGTTGTTATTCAGGCCCGGACTGCGAGGCTTTCGCCTATCAGCCCGGCCAGAAAGCCGGCCATGACCTCTTGGCCGGCTTCGTCTCTGACGAGATCGTTGCGGATTTCAATCATCACGTTCGGCAGACCGTTTGCAAGACCGTGTTCCACAAGTGTGTGGGTGACACCGTCCGCCGGTCCGTAGGGCTCGTTGCGCCGCGTCACATAGCGGCCGGCGCCGTCTGCCGCTTCCAGCATCGCTTCGGCGATCCGCGTGTCGCGGTCGTGAAGGATTCCGAGTTCGACCGCGCGGGCCACCCCCTTGTAGACGGGCGTGAAGGTGTGGATGGTGACCAAGACGGTCTCTCGTCCTGCCGCCTTGCGCGCGGCGATCGTTTCGGCCAGCGCCTGCTGCCAGGGCCGGTAGATCTCGTCGATGCGCGCCTGCCGTTCGTCGGCCGCAATGTCGCGATTACCGGGAATGGCGAAGACCTCGCTGACGGCCGGCATCGCGTCGGGTGAGTCAGGCGGCCGATTGCAGTCATAGGCAAGGCGTGAGAAATTCTGGAAGATCAGTGCGGCGTCGAGCCGCGACGACAGCTGGCGCGCCACCGAAAGGGCGCCCGGGTCCCAGGCGATGTGGGCCGTAAGGGCCTCGGTACCGAGCCCGAGGGTGCCGAGGGCATGGGGCAGACGCGGTGACGCATGCTCGCATACTAGCAGCACCGGCGAGGCCCCGCCCGCATTTTCGATGGACACCGCCTTCCCCTCGGAGGCCATCAGCAATCGGTATTGTTTCGACATTCCCTGGATGCCTTCTCTTTCTGTAAAAAGTTCTTCAAAAAAAGAATTCTGTCAATCGGCTCTCCGGAAATTTTGATCCAAGAAAGCTGTTGACACTGCCGGGGCTTTGAATTTCATATTTCACAAATAGACCAGCAAAGACTGGGCGGGGGAATGCAGGGGTGACAGACGTCGTCAAGACAGTCTCGGACATGATCACGGCGGGTTATGAGTCGATGACCCGGGCCGAAAAGCAGCTGGCGAACAGCCTGCTGGACAATTATCCGGTTTCCGGCCTGGGATCGATCACAACCGTCGCCGAAGCGGCGGGCGTTTCGACGCCGACCGTCGTCCGCATGGTGCAGAAGCTCGGTTTCAAGGGATTTACGGAGTTCCAGTCGCGGCTCCACCAGGAGCTCGAGGCGACGATTTCCAACCCGATCACCAAGCATGAGCGAATGGCTCCGAACGCCCCGGGCGCCCATATCCTCAACCGCTTTGCCGACGCGGTCATGAACAATATGCGACAGTCGCTCGGCGCGCTCGATCCGGCCGATTTCGATCTGGCCGCCAAGCTGATCGGCGACCGCAAGCGCAGCGTCTATCTTGCGGGCGGCCGCATCACCGGCGCACTGGCGGAGTATTTCTTCACCCATCTGCAGGTCATCCGGCCGGATGTGACGCGCATGTCGACCAGCCCGTCGAGCTGGCCGCATTACGTGCTGAACATGAACAAGGGCGACGTCCTCATCCTGTTCGACATCCGCCGCTACGAGCGCGAGCTCGAGGCGCTTGCGCGCACTGCCGCAGAGGTCGGTGCAGAGATCGTCCTCTTCACCGACGCCTGGGGCTCGCCGATCGGCAAGAACGCCCGGCTCACCTTCCGGCTGAACATCGAGGCGCCGTCGGCCTGGGACAGTTCCGTCGTCACCTTGCTGGTCGTAGAGGCGCTGATCGAAGCCGTCCAGGGCGCCAACTGGGACAAGACCCGCGAACGCATGACCATGCTGGAAAATCTCTTCGAGACCACCCCGCTGTTCCGGCGGCCGGTGTCGAGGGACTAGGCGGGGGACTCGGTCCAACCCCGGCCGGACAACGATAAAGACCGAATTTCAGCGGCAACAAAACTGTCACACAGCCGTCATGGAACAAAACTAACTGCATCGCCAAGCTGAAAACCCAACAGAGGAGATACTCAGTGAAGACCAAGCTCAATTCCCTCGTCGCTGTCGCGAGCGCCATGCTGATGGCAACGACGGCGATCGCCCGCGCCGAGCCCTCCAAGGAGCTCATCGCCGCGGCCGAAGCCGAAGGCGCGCTGACCACGATCGCCCTGCCCCACGACTGGTGCGGCTATGGCGAAGTGATCGAAAGCTTCAAGAAGAAGTATCCGAAGATCACCGTCAACGAGCTGAACCCCGACGCCGGCTCCGCCGACGAAGTCGAGGCGATCAAGGCCAACAAGGACAACAAGGGCCCGCAGGCTCCCGACGTGGTCGATGTCGGCCTCGCTTTCGGCCCGCAGATGAAGTCCGAAGGTCTCACGATGCCCTACAAGGTGTCGACCTGGGATGAAATTCCCGAGAACATCAAGGACGCCGACGGTCACTGGTATGGCGACTATTACGGCGTGATGTCGTTCCTCGTGAACAAGGACCTGGTCAAGGAAACCCCGAAGGACTGGGCCGACCTCCTGAAGTCGGACTATGCCGGCCAGGTCGCGCTCGCGGGCGATCCGCGCGCCTCCAACCAGGCGATCCTCGCTGTTCTCGCCGCCGGCCTCGCCCAGGATGCCAAGCCCGGCAAGGAAGCCGGCGAAAAGGGCCTGGAATTCTTCAAGGAACTGAACGCCAAGGGCAATTTCGTTCCGGTCATCGGCAAGTCGGGCACGCTCGCCCAGGGTGCCACCCCGATCGTCGTGATGTGGGACTATAACGCGCTCGCCGCCAAGGACACGCTTGCCGGCAACCCGCCGGTCGACGTCGTCGTTCCCGAGAAGGGCGTTCTCGCCGGTGTCTACGTCCAGGCGATCTCGGCCTTCGCGCCGCATCCGAACGCTGCCAAGCTCTGGATGGAGCACCTCTACTCTGACGAAGGCCAGCTCCTCTGGCTCAAGGGCTATTGCCACCCGGCGCGCTTCAACGCGATGGTCAAGGCCGGCAAGGTCCCGCAGGACCTGATCGACAAGCTGCCGCCGGCTGCTTCCTACGAGAAGGCCTACTTCCCGACCCTCGAGGAAGTCGACGCCAACAAGGCTGCCGTGACCGGCGGCTGGGACAAGGTCGTCGGCGCCAACGTGCAGTAAGCGCGACAAACCCGTCTACTGCCCCGGCCGCAAGGCCGGGGCGATCTGCTTGAGACCATTGCGGGACCCGTCACGGTATCCCAATTTTCATTGCATGAACTTCAAGGGGACCCGACTCGGTTGGCGCTCGGGCGCCGGGACCGGTCGGATGGCGCGCAGGCGTCAATGGGGCAATAGCATGTCATCTTCTCTTCCGGGCGCAAGCCCGCCTTCGGCGCGCGGGCTGCCGCTCAAATGGCTGGGCGTTCTGCCGTTCGCGGCCTTCGTTCTGCTCTTCCTCATCCTTCCGACCATGAAGATCGTCCTCGGCGCGTTCCAGACCGTCGACGGAGGCTTCACGCTCGCCAACGTGTCCGAACTCTTCACGCCGTCGATCCTCGCGGCTTACTGGATCTCGGTCAAGATTTCCGTGGCCTCGTCGCTGCTCGGTTGCGCCGTCGGATTTGCCATGGCCGCTGCCGTGGTCCTCGGCGGGTTGCCGCAATGGATCCGCAGTCCGCTCCTGACATTTTCCGGCGTCGCCTCGAACTTCGCCGGCGTTCCGCTGGCCTTCGCCTTCCTGGCGACGCTCGGCCCGGCGGGCATGATCACGGCCTATCTCCGCACCGACCTCGGCATCAATCTGCAGGCGCTGGGCTTCAACATCCTGTCGTTCTGGGGCCTGACCATCACCTATCTGTTCTTCCAGATCCCGCTGATGATCCTGATCATCACGCCGGCGCTGGACGGCCTCAAGCGCGAATGGCGCGAGGCTGCCGAGATCCTCGGGGCAAGCGGAGCACAATACTGGCGCCTTGTGGCTTTCCCGATCCTGCTGCCGTCGCTGCTCGGCACATTCGCCCTGCTCTTCGCCAATGCCTTCGGCGCCGTCGCGACGGCATTCGCCCTCACCGGGCCGTCGCTCAACATCGTTCCGATCCTGCTCTTCGCCCAGATCCGCGGCGACGTGCTCGGCAACCCCCATCTCGGCTATGCCATCGCCTTCGGGATGATCGTGGTCACCGGCATCGCCAACGCCGTCTACATCTGGCTGCGGACCCGCAGCGAAAGGTGGCTGAAATGAAGAAGTTCTTTGCGTGGGCCGCTCTTGTTCTGGGGCTGCTCTACTTCCTTCTGCCGCTTCTCGGCATGACCAACTTCTCGCTGAAGATGCGCCGCGGCGTCTGGTCCTTCGACGCCTATGCGAAAGTCTTCGCCGACCCGCGCTTCGTCGAGACTTTCACCTATTCCACGGTCATGGCGCTCGCGACGATCATCTTCGGCGTTCTGCTCGTGGTACCGACCGCCTACTGGGTCCGGCTGAAGCTGCCCTTCCTGCGTCCCTATATCGAATTCGTGACGCTGCTGCCGCTCGTCATTCCCGCCATCGTCATCGTCTTCGGCTATATCCGCCTGTTCAACACGTCGAGCTGGCTGCCGCTGACCGGGACCGTCACGGGAACGAACGTGCTTCTGATGTTCGGCTACGCCACGCTCGCCCTGCCCTACATGTATCGCGCGGTCGACACCGGGCTGCGGACGATCGACGTCAACACGCTGACCGAGGCCGCCCAGAGTCTCGGTGCCGGCTGGGGAACGATCCTCTTCCGCGTCATCCTGCCGAACGTGCTGGTCGCGGTGCTCTCGGGCGCCTTCCTGACCTTCGCGATCGTCATCGGGGAATTCACCATGGCGGCGCTGCTCAATCGCCCCGCCTTCGGCCCCTACATGCAGCTCCTCGGCGCCAACCGCGCCTATGAGCCGGCGGCCCTGGCCGTGATCGCCTTCGCCATAACCTGGGGCTGCCTCAGCCTCATCCAGCTCGTCTCGCGCTTCCAGCAAAGCGCCGCCCGCAAGGTTTGAGGACCACCCATGAGCTTTCTTACACTCACCCACCTCAAGAAGTCCTTCGGACCGGTTCAGGTCGTGCAGGACTTCAACATGGCGATCGAGAAGGGCGAGTTCATCTCCTTTCTCGGACCCTCGGGCTGCGGCAAGACGACCGTGCTGCGCATGATCGCCGGTTTCGAGACGCCCACCGACGGAACCGTCGAAATCGCCGGCAAGAACCAGAACACCCTGCGGCCGAACCAGCGCAATATCGGCATGGTCTTCCAGGCCTATGCCCTGTTCCCCAACATGAACGTCTTCGACAATGTCGCATTCGGCCTGAAGATCGCCGGCAAGCCCAAGGCCGAGATCGAGGCCCGGGTCAAGGAGATGCTCGGCCTGATCAAGCTCGATCACCTGGCCGATCGCTATCCCTACCAGATGTCGGGCGGCCAGCAGCAGCGCGTGGCGCTCGCCCGCGCGCTCGCGCCGAAGCCGCAGGTGCTGCTCCTCGACGAACCCCTCTCGGCGCTGGACGCCAAGATCCGCGTCTCGCTTCGCGAGGAAATCCGCGCAATCCAGCGCCAGCTCGGCATAACCACCGTCTTTGTGACCCATGACCAGGAAGAGGCGCTCTCGATCTCCGACCGGATCGTCGTGATGAACCAGGGCAAGGCCGACCAGATCGGCGCGCCCTTCGAGATCTACAACCGGCCGACCACCCGCTTCGTCGCCAATTTCGTCGGCACGCTCTCGACGCTCGATGCGACGGTCACCGATCCCGCGACCAATTCGGTCAAGGTCGGCGATGCCCTCGTTACACTCAGCGAACCGCTCGACGGCGCCAAGGCCGGCGACAAGGTGACGCTCGCGCTGCGCCCCGAGGCGCTGTCGATCGAGGCGACCGGCGGCCGCAGCAACGTGCTCTCGGGCACCGTCGAGGCGGTGAGCTTCCTCGGTTCGGTGATCCGCACGCGGCTGCGCGTGGGCGGCCAGGCGCTGTCCTTCGACATGTTCAACAGCCCGGCCACTCCGCCCCCGGTCATCGGCCAGACGATCGAGGCTCGGTTCGCGCCAGGTGATCTCTTGCTGCTGAAGGACTGAGCGCGCGAGCGCCTAGCCTTTGCCCCGGACCGTTGGCAGCCGCACGTTCCGAAGCGAGATGGCCGCGACGAGGCCGAGCGCGATCAGGCCGGCCATGGCAAGGAAGACGGGCCGGAACGCATCGCTATAGGCGGCCGCGACGAGGTCACGCGAGGCCTGCGGCAGCGCCGCGATGGCAGCGGGCGTGAGCTGATCGATATCGGCCACGCCCGGGATCGCGGTTCCGCCTGCCAGCATCATTCCCGACAGGATCGCGCCGTAGAGACTGATTGCGATCGAGGCGCCGGCCATGCGCGTCAGCGTGACGGCGCCCGTGGCAGCACCGACATCCTTCGGATCGGTGGCATTCTGCACGCCGACGACAGGCACCTGCTGGCCGAAGCCGACGCTGAGACCCTGGAGCAGCATCAGAAGAACGATGGCATAGACCGGCGTTCCCGGATGCAGCGTCGAAAAGATCAGGAAGGTGACGACGCTGCCGCTGGTGCTGACGATCGAGAAAATCTTGTAGCGCCCGGTCATCGAGATCAGCCGCCCGGCCGTCAGAGAGCCTGCCGCGATGCCGCCGGTCAGCGCCATGAACAGCAGCCCGGCCTGCGAGGGCGAGAGCCCGGTCGTCGTCTGAAGGAAGAGCGCCACGTAGTTGACGGAGCCGATGCCGACGGCGCCGCTCATCAGGGAGACGATCAGCAGCAGGCTGATTGTCGGGTTTCGGAACAGGCCGAGCGGTATGATCGGCTCGGGAACGCGCCCCTCGACGACGATCCATGCCGCGACACATGCAAGGCCGACGACCACGACGGTGAGAGCCCCTGTCGTGAAGAGACCGCCGAAGAGCTGGCGGCTGTCGGCCCAGAGGACCACGCTCGCCACTGCGCCGGCGAGTAGCAGCGCACCGGCATAGTCGATCTTCGGGCTTCGCTCCGGCTTGCGATAGGGCAGCAGCAAGGCGAGACCGCTGAGGACCGCCACACCGATCGGCAGGTTGACCAGAAAGATTGATCGCCAGCCGAAAAGATCGGAGAGCACGCCGCCCAGCGTCGGGCCGACGGCGCCTGCGGCCATCAGCATCAGGCTGGAATAGCTCTGGTAGCGCGCCCTGACGCGCGGCTCGAAGAGATCGGCATTGATCGAAAAGATCGATACCATGATACCGCCGCCGCCCAATCCCTGCAGCACGCGCGCCGCGATCAGCTGGTTCATCGACCCCGCCACGCCGCAGACCAGCGAACCCAGCGTGAAGATGAAGATCGCGCCCATCATCACATACTTGCGGCCGAAAAGGTCGCCAAGCTTCCCATAGACAGGCATGACGGAACTTGCCGCGAGAAGATAAGCCGACCCAACCCAGGCAAAGCGCTCGAGCTCTCCGAACTCGCCGACAATGGTCGGAAGCGCGGTGGAGACGATCTGGTTGTCGAGGGTCGCCATGAACATGCCCGCCATCAGCAGCGAGAAGGCAGCGAGACGACGTCTTGCATCAGGCACCAGGGAAACGAAGGCTGATGCGGCATCGGCGGCGGGTTGAACGCGGGCATCCATGGGAGAAACTCAAGAGTTGCGATGGCTTTTTATGTGCTAAAGTCACATATATGTCAACGACACAAATGTGACAAACGCACGTTTATGCTTTCCTTCGTGCGGTATTCTGCTATGTAGGCGGCATGGATACCATTCACCCCGCCCACTCTGCTCCTGAAGCGACCCGCCACGACGACATCGTCAGGATATCGGGTGTCATGGGCCGGATGAGGATGCTGATCGGCCGTCGCTATATCGGCCAGATCGCCATCAGCCGTGCCGGCGCTGGACTGGAGCTCTCGCATCTCGACATGCTGTCGACCGTGCGCCGGCTGTCGCAATCGCAGGAGGTGACGGTCGGCGCGCTGGCCGAGCATATGCGGCTCGACCATTCGCGCGTCAGCCGCATCGTCGCTGAACTGGTCCGCCGCGGCGTACTCAGGCGCGAGGCGTCGCAGGAAGACGCCCGCCGCACGCTCGTCGCGCTGAGCGACGAGGGCGTCGCCTGGCTCGACCGGATGAACGCGGTGAAATTCGAAGTGATCGGCCAGATCCTGGCCGACTGGAGCCATGACGACCTTCAGGTCTTCACCGATCTCTACGAGCGCTTCGTCGACAAGTTCGAGCTTTACGCGACCGAAGTCGACACGGACAAAACCGCTCCCGTCGACGCTCAGTCCTGATCCGGCTTCCTGTCAGATGTCGCGGTAGTGATGTGAGCGCCCCAGGCGATCCTCGATAGCATAACAGCCCTCGCCCGTGTCCCGGACCGGGCTCTCCGTCAGCGAAACTTTGCCGTGGCCGCCGGGAATGTCGAGAATATACTGCGGCATGCAGAGGCCCGAAACGCGCGCGCGAAGGGCCGTGACGATCGATCGACCTTCTGCGATCGTCAGCCGGAAGTGGCCGGTGCCAGGGGCGAGGTCCGGATGGTGCAGATAATAGGGCTTGACCCCGCATTCCACGAAGCGCCGCATCAGCGCTGCCAGCACATCGGGGTCGTCATTGACCCCGCGCAGCAGCACCGACTGGCTCACCAGCACGACGCCCGCGGCGCGGAGCCGATCGATGGCACCCGCGGCGGTCGCCGACATTTCGCGGGGGTGGTTGGCATGCAGGGCGACATAGACCGCCTTGCCCGATGCCATCAGCGCTGTCGCCAGCGCCGCATCGATGCGTGCGGGATCGGCGACAGGAACGCGGCTATGAAGGCGGACCACCTTGACATGCGCGATGCCCGAAAGCGCAGCCATGATCTCTCCGAGCCTGCGCGGCGACAGGATAAGCGGGTCGCCGCCGGTGAGGATCACCTCCCAGATATCAGGATGCGCGGTAATATAGTCTTTGGCCCGGCCGAGCGCCGCCGCATCCATCGTTCCGTCGCCGTCCGGCCCGACCATCTCGCGACGGAAGCAGAAGCGGCAATAGACGGGACAAACATGGACGGCCTTCAGCAGGACCCGGTCCGGATACCGATGCACGACACCCGGGACCGGACTGTGCGGCCCGTCGCCGATCGGATCGTCGCGCTCGTCCGGCAGCCGCAAAAGCTCGGCGCTGTCGGGCAGGTACTGCCGTGCGATCGGGTCGTCGGGATCGTTGCGGTCGATCAGGTCGACGACAGCAGGCGTGAGCGAGACGGCATAGCGGTCAGCGACGGAGGACAGTACCCCGACGCTCCTCTTCTCGATCAGTCCATTGCTGAGCAACGCGTCGATGGTTGTCAATGAGGCAGCCATACCGCCCCCGCGCAGGATTTGACTGTCGACGACCGCATCAGCCACCCCATCGCGCCGGGGCCCAGATCACCTCTTCGACGCGCGCCGCACCCGTCGCCAGCATTACCAGCCGATCGAAGCCGAGTGCCGCCCCGCTCGCGTCGGGCATGATCGCGAGTGCGGCCAGGAAATCCTCGTCCAGTGGATAGCGTTCGCCATAGAGACGGTCCTTCTCGTCCATGTCGGCGGCAAAGCGGCGCCGCTGTTCGGCGGCGTCGGTCAGTTCGCCGAAGGCATTGGCGAGTTCCACGCCACAGGCATAGAGTTCGAACCGTTCGGCCACTTTCGGCGAGCGCGGCGACTTCCGCGCCAGCGCAGCCTCGGTGATCGGATATTCGCAGAGGATAGTCGCGCGCCCGGCACCGAGCCTGGGTTCGATCTTGTCGACCAGCACGCGGGAGAATATGTCCGACCAGCTGTCGTCCTCTCCCACCCGGATCTCTGCCCGCCGTGCCACAAGCGCGAGCCTTTCCCGGTCGGTCTCGCCCTTGCGGCCGATCGTGGCGAGAAGGTCGATGCCGGCGAAGCGGTCAAAGGCCTCGGCGAGCGTCAGTCGCTCGGGCTCGGCGAAGGGGTCGCATTCGAGGCCGCGATGCCGGAACAGGCTGGTACCGCCAGCCTCCGCGGCGAGCGCGAGCATCTCGGCGCAATCGCGCATCAGGGCATCATAGGTCTCGCCGGTGCGATACCATTCGAGCATCGTGAATTCCGGCTGATGCGTCGGCGACTGTTCCCGGTTGCGAAAGACATGGGCGAAGGTGAAGATGCGGCGTTCGCCGGCGGCCAGCAGCTTCTTGCAGGCAAATTCCGGCGACGTGTGGAGATAGAACGGCTCGGCGTTACCATCGGAGCCCACGAACTCGGTGCGAAAGGCATGCAGATGCGTCTCGTTGCCGGGCGAAAGCTGAAGCGCGGCGGTGTCGACTTCAACGAAGTCGTCGGCCGAAAAGAAGGCGCGCAGGGCCGCCTGGATACGGTTGCGCGCCATGAGCAGCGGACGACGATCGGCATGGACATGCGGCCTCCACCAGGCGGAGGGAGAAACTTCTGGCCGCGGCGACGAAAGCTTTCTCATCGGGTTCGGTCGATTCCGTCTGGCAATTTCCGAGCTTTCGGGTTAGTAGCGCGCCACAATTTCCGTTCCGCGCTTCCGGACGCCGTCCTTTAAAGCGCGATCCAACAAGATACAAGGAAGTCTTATGGCAAAGGTCATCGCCTCTTCCGTCCGCAAGGGCAATGTGCTCGACATCGACGGAAGGCTCTATGTCGTGCTCACCGCGCAGAACTTTCACCCCGGCAAGGGCACGCCGGTGACCCAGATCGACATGCGACGGATCTCGGACGGCGTGAAGGTTTCCGAGCGCTGGAAGACCACCGAGCAGGTCGAGCGCGCCGTCGTGGAAGACATCAACTTCCAGTATCTCTATGAGGACGGCGAAGGCTTCCATTTCATGAATCCGGAGACCTACGACCAGGTCGTGGCCACGGTGGACATGATCGGCGACGACAAGGCCTACCTCATCGAAGGCATGACGGTCATCTTGTCGATCCACGAGGGCAACCCGATCGCGCTGCAGCTGCCGCGGCACGCGATTTTCGAGGTCGTCGAGACCGAGCCGGTCACCAAGGGCCAGACCGCCTCGTCCTCCTACAAGCCGGCCATGCTGTCGAACGGCGTGCGCACCAACGTGCCGCCGCATATCGAGGCCGGCACCCGCATCGTCGTGCTGACCGAAGACGGCTCCTACGTCGAGCGCGCCAAGAACTGACGCAACGCGCAGGTGTCTCTCGTTCGGGCTCGCCTCTGGCGGGCCTTTTCTTTGCGGCTGCGCCCCTTTTCGTCAAAAGCAATCTCCTCCACGATCGAATAACGCAAAACCATTTCTCCCTATAGTCTATCGAGTTTATATAGATTATAGCACGGAAGCGCCGAAGGGGCGCTCACTAGGGAGAACCACAATGTCCTTGACCCGCCGGAGCCTTCTCGCGCTCGCCTCGGCAACCGCCGCCCTCATCGGCATCGCCGCCGGCCCCGTCGCTGCGGAAGACCTGACCGTCAACATCGCATATCAGCCGATCGTCGAGCCCTCCCGCGTGCCGCAGGCCGACGGCACATACGAGAAGGCCTTCGGAGCCAAGATCAACTGGCAGAAGTTCGACAGCGGCGCCGACGTGATCGCGGCCCTCGCCTCCGGATCCGTCGATATCGGCTATGTAGGCTCCTCCCCGCTTGCCGCCGGCGCCAGCCGCAAGCTCGAATTCGAGACGGTCTTCGTCGTCGGCCTGATCAGCGAGGCCGAAGCGCTTGCGGTCAAGGGGATCAGCAAGCCCGAGGATCTCGTCGGCAAAAAGATCGCGACCCCCTTCGTCTCGACCGCGCATTACAGCCTGCTCACCGCCCTCAAGCATTGGAATGTCGATCCGAAATCGGTCCAGATCCTCAATCTTCGGCCGCCGGAGATCGCCGCCGCCTGGGAGCGCGGTGATCTCGACGGCGCCTATGTCTGGGATCCCGTGCTGAGCCAGATCAAGAAGAACGCCACCGTTCTCGCCGACTCCAAGAATGTCGCCGACTGGGGCGGGCCGACCTTCGATGCCTGGATCGTGTCCAAGAAGTTCGCCGCCGAACATCCCGACCTCGTGACCGCCTTCGTCCGGGTGACAGGCGAGGCCTATGCCAGCTATCGCGCGAAGCCCGAATCCTGGGATGCCGCATCGCCCGAAGCGCAGAAGATCGCAAAGCTCACCGGCGCCAAGGTCGAGGAAGTCCCGGCCCTCCTGAAGGGCTACTATTTCCCGACCCTCCAGGAACAGGCCTCCGCAGACTATCTCGGCGGCAAGACGGTGGAGGCGGTCGCCAAGACTTCGGCCTTCCTGCTCGAACAGGGCAAGATCCCGGCCGTGCTCGATGATTATTCGCCCTACATTTCTGCCAAGTGGGCCTCCGACGCCCTCAAGGTCAGCCAGTAGCTACCAGCCCCGCGGATCTGCCTGCCGGGAATCCTGAGCCCGGCATTGTCCGCGGGTTTTCGTCCGGCATGGGGCTTTGCCCCTGCCGGACCTTTTTTCTCAATCGAGGGGATCGCCGATGGCGCGGCTAACTCTGCAGAATGTTTCGCTCGCCTATCCCGCGGGGACCGGCGGCGTACAGGCGCATGTCCTGCACAACATCAGTCTCGCCTTCGACGAGCGCGAATTCGTCGTGGTTATCGGTCGCTCCGGTTCCGGCAAGACGAGTCTCCTCAACCTCATCGCCGGCTTCATCGCTCCGACCCGCGGTCGGATCGCGATCGACGGCGAAGCGATCACCGGCCCGGGCAGCGACCGGGCCGTGGTGTTCCAGGACGATGCGCTCTACCCTTGGCTCAATGCCCGCGACAATGTCTGCTTTCCGCTCAAGCTGCGCAACGTGCCGCGGGCCGCGCGCGAGGCGCGTGCCGACCGACTGCTCGATCTCGTGGGCCTCGGCGATGCGGGGTCGCGCAAGGTCTGGGAACTCTCGGGCGGCATGCGCCAGCGCGTCGGCATCGCCCGCGCCGTCGCCTCGGACCCCAAGTTCCTGCTGCTCGACGAACCTCTCGGCGCCCTTGACGCGCTGACGCGGAGCCGGATGCAGGGTCTCCTGCTGAAAGTTTGGCAGGCGAGCGGAACCGGCATGCTGCTCATCACCCATTCGATCGACGAGGCGCTCTTCCTCGCCACCCGCATCATCGTCCTTGCGCCGTCGCCCGGTCGCATTCAAGCCGACATCGCCGTGGATTTCGGGCGGCGCCACCTCGCCGGCGAGGACGCCAAGGCGCTGCGCGCCAGCGCCGAATTCAAGGAGGCGCAGGAACGCCTGCTCTCCCTCATCCACGAAGACGAGCGCGAAGACGAGGATGTCCTCGCATGACCATGGTCAACGGCGTGGCCGAAAAGGAAGAGCCCGAGACCGCCCGGCCCTGGTCGCGCCTGCGGCGGGTCGACCCGACGCTTGCGATCTCGGCGCTGACGATTCTCGGCCTCCTCGCGCTCTGGAGCATCGCTGCGGCACTCGAACTCGTCTCGGCCGTCTTTCTGCCGTCGCCGATGACAGTCCTGCGATCGGTGAGCACGCTGGTGATGACCGGCTTCGTCGATTCGACGCTCGCGCAACATACGCTCGCCAGCCTCGGCCGCATCTTCGGCGCGCTCGCTGCCGCTGTCCTCGTCGGCGTGCCAGCAGGTATCACGATCGCCTCGAGCCGGGTCGGCAAGGGCATCCTCGATCCGATCGTCGAATTCCTGCGACCCTTGCCGCCGCTCGCTTATCTGCCGCTGATCATCATCTGGCTCGGCATCGGCGAGGCATCGAAGATCACGGTGATCGCGCTGGCCATGTTGCCGCCGGTGATCATTTCCACGGCGGCCGGCGTCCGACAGGCCTCTAAAGACCATATCAACGCCGCCCGTTCCTTCGGCGCCACACGCTCCCAGCTGCTGCGCTATGTCGTGCTGCCGGGCGCCGTGCCGTCGATCCTGACCGGCATCCGCATTGCGCTCGGCGCCGGCTGGTCGACGCTCGTCGCCGCAGAGCTGATCGCCGCCTCGCGCGGTCTCGGTTTCATGATCCAGTCGGCGGCGCAGTTCCTGGTGACCGATATCGTCATCGCCGGGATCTTCGTGATCGCGATCATCGCCTTCCTGTTCGAGATAGCGGCCCGGCTGGCGGAGAAGATCCTCGTGCCCTGGGCGTCCCATCGTTGAAGGAACGGAAACCTGTCAGCTGTGCGCCCAGTCCCAGTAGAGCAAACGCGCCTGCCGAGTGACGGGGCCGAACTGGAAATGCCGGTCGTCAAAGGCGATGACAGGCATGACCTTGTTCATGTTGCCGGTCGAGAAGATCTCGTCGGCGGCGCGGAAGTCGTCGACCGAGAGCGTGGTTTCGTGCACGCTCCGCCCCGCCGCACGGAGCAGTCCGATCACCCGCTGTCGCGTGATGCCGTTGAGGAAGGTGCCGTTCGCAACCGGCGTGAAGACCTCGCCGCCGCGCACCATAAAGACATTGGCGGTGGCAAGCTCGGCGACATTTCCCAGCATGTCGCAGACGAGCGCATTCTGGAAACCCTTGATACGCGCTTCGCGAAGCATGCGGGCATTGTTGGGATAGAGGCAGCCGGCCTTGGCGTCGACGGGCATGACCTCGATCGTGGGTCGCCGAAACCGGGTCGTCGTGATCGTCGTGCCCTTGGGTTCCGCCATCGGGATCGCCTCGAGGCAGAGCGCAAATTCCGTGGTTTCCGGCAGCGGCACGATCAGGTTGCCTTCACCCTCCTCCGCCCAGTACATCGGTCTGATATAGACGGCGGTGCCGGGCTCGAACTTCTTGAGGCCTTCCCGGGCGAGGTCTTCGATCGTCTCCGGGGTCAGGGTGGGCGCCAGCCCGAGCGCCCGCGCCGAATGGTTGGCCCGCTCGCAATGCCGGTCGAGGTCGGGTGTCACGCCTTCGAACAGCCGCGCACCGTCGAAGATGACCGAGCCGAGCCACGTGCCATGCGAGGCCGCGCCGAGGATGCGCAGGTCGCCCTCGTGCCAGGCGTCCTTGAAAAACGTCCACATCGGTCTGGTCATCGGCTCCTCCCGAAAATCCTTCAGCTCTGGGTCGGCGCGAAGCTCGCGACCAGTTCGTAGGCCTGGCCCGGATAGACCAGGCGGACAAGGGTAACGGCAACGCCGTTCATCCGCGTGCGTCGCTCGACCTGCAGGCAGGCGGTGCCGGCTTCGACCTGCAGCAGGTCCGCCAGTTCCGCGTCGGCCTCTATGGCGCGAATGCGATGCTCGGCCGCGCTCCATGGCACCTGCCCGAGCAGCCAGGGGCCGGGCGCGACGGTTTCGAAGGACTGGCCGGCCGCTTCGGGTACCGCGGCGAGGTTGATCAGCCGTTCCTCCATGCAGAAGGGAGTGCGCCCGGCGATATGGCGGCAGACCAGCGAAAGCACGGGGGCGCCCGGCTTCAGGTCGAGGCGGTCGCGCTCGCCGGCGTCGGCGCGTCGCTGTTCCCGCCGCAGCAGCTGATAGTCATAGGTCAGGCCGAGCGACTGTACCTCCGCCTTGATGTCGCGGATCTCGAGCACGGCGGATTGGGCATGCGGCTGGGTCACGAAACTGCCGGAACGCTTGCGGCGTTCGATCAGGCCACTCTTGGCCAGTTGGGAAAGCGCCTTGTTGACGGTCATCCGCGAGCAGTCGTAGGCCGCCGCAAGCTCCATCTCGAAGGGGATGCGATGACCGGGCGGCCACTCTCCCGAAAGGATCCGGCCTTCGATATCGGAGAGAATTCGCTGGTGCAGCGAAGGAGCGGAATCACGAGGGGCGGGTTCGGCAGCGAGCATCATCCGGTGATGTTTCTTCTTGTCGCGCAATAGTCAAGACCGGGGCCCACTCGGCGCTCAGCCCGCGAGAAGGCCGCGCATCGCCGTCGTGAAGGCGGTACCGATACGCTCCCGCGCGCGATGGCGCCCGTCACGGACGACCGCGGATCCCGCGACCCAGACCGTGTCCACCCGCATCCCCTCTCCGAAGATCCAGCTGTCGAGAATGCGATCGCCGCTGAGGTCGAGTGCGAAGACCGGCTTCAGGGCGACGAGATCCGCAGGCCGTCCGGGCGCGATCCCCACTGCGTGCATCAGCGCCTGCCCACCGCCGGCGACGGCGGCATCGAACAGCGTCCGACCGGTCGAGTGGCCGTCGCGGGCGATCACGTTGCGCGCCCGCCTTAGCGGCCGCTGCGAATATTCCAGCTGCCTGAGTTCGGCCGCCACGCCGATCTGCACATTCGAGTCCGATCCGATCGCGATGGCGCCGCCGCCGTCGAGGAACTGTGGCGCATGAAAGAAGCCGTCGCCGAGATTGGCTTCGGTGATCGGGCAGAGCCCGGCGACGATGCCCCGCGCCGCCATCCCGGCCACTTCCGCGTCGGTCATGTGGGTGGCGTGGATGAAGCACCAACGCTGGTCCGCCAGCTCTTGGTCGAGAAGATGCTCGACCGGGCGCCTCCCGCAATGGGCGAGGCAGTCCTCGACTTCCTTCACCTGCTCGGCAATGTGGATATGGACCGGGCCCTCGATTCCGAGGGCCAGAAGCTGCCGGATCTCGTCGAGCGTGGCGGCCCGCAGGCTGTGCGGCGCGATCCCGAGGCGCGCTTGATTCAAGCTCTGAAGTGCCTTCTGAGCGCTCTCAACCAGCCGGGCGAAGCTGTCGATATCATTGATGAAACGCCGCTGGGCATCGCCCGGCGGCTGCCCACCGAATTGCGAATGGGCATAGAAGACCGGAAGCAGCGTGAGACCGATGCCAGTCGCCTGGGCCGCCTCGGCTATGCGGGCCGAAAGCTCGGCGATATCGGCATAGGGCCGGCCGTCGGGGGCGTGGTGGAGATAGTGGAACTCGCCGACCCGCGTGAAGCCAGCCTCGAGCATTTCGACATACAGTTGCTGCGCCACCGCCGCCACTTGCCCGGGATCGAAGCTGAGCGCGAAGCGGTACATGAGCGCTCGCCAGCTCCAGAAATTGTCGCTGCCCGGCCCCGGCGCCTCGGCAAGTCCCGCCATCGCGCGCTGGAAGGCGTGACTGTGAACATTGGCCATGCCGGGCACGAGTATGGAATGGCGCTCGTCGCCGGGTTTGGGCTGCGACGAGGCCGTGACCGAACGGAGGATGCCCGCCTCGACCTCTATTCTCACCTGCTCCGCCCACCCCGTCGGCGTCAGAGCCCGCTCCGCGAAAATTGCCATGGCACCCTCCAGACCCACTTGCGTCGATGTCAATTATGTATATACATATTGGCGGAGACTGGGAAGGGAAATCTGCCGATGGCGCATCAGGAAAAGGAGCGGGTTACTGTCTGGCGCAATGCCAGGCTCGCGACGCTCGATCCGCGCGCTCAGGGTCTGGGCGAAATCGAACGAGGCGCGGTGGCGACCCGCGGCGGACGAATCCTTTTTGCCGGCGCCGAGGCCGTCTTGCCCGCGATGCCGGATGCCATCACCGTCGATTGCGACGGCCGCTGGATCACGCCAGGTCTCATCGACTGCCACACCCATCTCGTCCATGCCGGCAATCGCGCGCACGAATTCGAGCTGCGGCTGAAAGGCGCGACCTATGAGGACATCGCCCGCGCAGGCGGCGGCATCGTCTCCTCGGTCAGGGCGCTGCGTGCCGCCTCCGAGACCGACCTCGTGGCAGAGACGCTGCCGCGGCTCGACGCGCTGATCGCGGAAGGCGTCACCACGGTCGAGGTGAAATCCGGCTATGGCCTTGATCGCGACAGCGAGATCAAGTCGCTCCGCGCCGCCCGCGCGCTGGCCGCCACGCGACTGGTCACTCTGCGCACCACCTTCCTCGGCGCCCATGCACTGCCGCCCGAAGCAATGGGCGACCGCACGTCCTATATCGATCGCGTGGTCGAGGACATGCTGCCCGCGGTCCATGCCGAAGGCCTTGCCGACGCGGTCGACGGCTTCTGCGAGGGCATCGCCTTCTTGCCCGAGGAGATCGCCCGCGTCTTCGATCGCGCACAGACGCTCGGCCTGCCGGTCAAGCTCCACGCCGACCAGCTGTCGGATCTCGGAGGCGCGGCGCTCGCCGCCCGCTATCACGCGCTCTCCGCCGATCATCTCGAATATACCAGCGAGGCCGGTGCAGCGGCAATGGCGCAGTCCGGAACCGTGGCGGTGATCCTGCCCGGCGCCTACTATTTCATTCGCGAAACGAAGAAGCCGCCGATCGACGCCTTCCGACGCCACGGCGTCGCGATGGCGGTCGCGACCGACAACAATCCCGGCACCTCACCCCTCACCTCGCTGCTCCTGACCATGAACATGGCCGCCACGCTCTTCCATTTGACGGTCGAGGAGTGCCTCGCCGGCGTGACCCGCCATGCCGCCCGCGCGCTCGGCCTGCAACAGGAGACCGGAACGCTGGAAGCCGGCAAATGGGCCGACCTCGCCATTTGGGACATCGATCGCCCCGCCGAGCTCGTCTATCGCATGGGCTTCAACCCGCTCTGGAAGCGGGTGTGGAGGGGGCAATGATGCTTGTCATTCGGTGCGGCATCCCCGCGTTCAACCGGTTGAAAACTCAAGGAGCCCACACATGACCATCACCCTCCATCCCGGCTCCGTGACGCTCACCCAGCTCCAGGCCATCTACTGGGACGGCGAGAACGCCCGCCTCGACCATTCGTTCGACGCGGCCATCACCCGTTCCGCCGCCCGCATCGCCGAGATCGCCAGCGGCAACGAGCCGGTCTATGGCGTCAATACCGGCTTTGGAAAGCTCGCCTCGATCAAGATCCCGTCCGCCGACACCGCGACGCTGCAGCGCAATCTCATCCTGTCGCATTGCTGCGGGCTGGGCGACCCGCTGGCGCCGGCGATCGTCCGGCTGATCATGGCGCTCAAGCTGGTCTCGCTCGGCCGCGGCGCGTCCGGCGTCCGCATCGACCTGGTGCGCCTGATCGAAGCCATGCTGGAGAGAGGCGTCGTGCCGGTCATTCCCGAGAAGGGCTCCGTCGGCGCCTCGGGGGATCTCGCTCCCCTCGCCCATATGGCAGCCGTCATGATCGGCGAAGGCGAAGCTTTTCATGCAGGCGCCCGCATGGCAGGCTCCGAGGCGCTTGCGCAGGCGGGCCTGACCCCCGTGCGGCTCGCGGCCAAGGAAGGCCTGGCCCTCATCAACGGCACGCAGACCTCCACCGCGTTGGCGCTTGCCGGCCTGTTCCGCGCCCACCGCGCCTCGCAATCGGCCCTGATCACGGGGGCGCTCTCGACCGATGCCGCCATGGGCTCCTCCGCACCATTCCATCCGGACATCCACACGCTGCGCGGCCACAAGGGCCAGATCGACGCCGCCGCCAGCCTTCGCGCGCTTCTGGACGGGTCTGTCATTCGCGAGAGCCACATCACTGGCGACGAGCGCGTCCAGGACCCCTACTGCATCCGCTGCCAGCCGCAGGTGGACGGTGCCTGCCTCGACATTCTGCGCCAGGCTGCCCGGACGCTCGAAATCGAGGCCAATGCGGTGACTGACAATCCGCTTGTTCTCGACGACGATACGGTCGTGTCGGGCGGGAATTTCCACGCCGAGCCCGTCGCTTTCGCCGCCGACCAGATCGCACTCGCCGTCTGCGAGATCGGCGCGATCGCCCAGCGCCGCATCGCGCTCCTGGTCGACCCCGCCCTCTCCTACGGCCTCCCCGCCTTTCTGGCGAAGACGCCGGGACTGAATTCCGGCCTGATGATCGCCGAAGTGACCTCGGCGGCGCTGATGAGCGAGAACAAGCAAATGGCGCATCCGGCCTCGGTCGACTCGACACCCACCTCGGCCAACCAGGAAGACCATGTGTCCATGGCCTGCCACGGCGCGCGGCGCCTGCTTCAGATGACCGAGAATCTCTTCGGCATCATCGGCATCGAGGCGCTGACGGCGACGCAGGGCATCGAGTTCCGCGCACCGCTCGTCACCAGCCCCGAACTGACGAAGGCGGTGGCTGCGGTGCGCGCCGTGGTGCCGACGCTCGAGGTCGACCGGTACATGGCGGGCGATCTGGCGGCTGCGGCGAAGCTGATCGGCTCGGATGGGCTGAACAGTTCTGTTTCGGCCGGCATATTGCCGGGGCTGGAAATGTGAACTGATGGGTGGAAACACCCCTCACCTAGTTCGTCCAACCAATCGCCTTCGGCTCTTGGGGACGAACTATCCTCTCCCACAAGGGGAGAGGTAGGGTGCCACGCTCTCGGCCCCGCTTGGGGCACGGTGAGCGCCACGACGAGTCTACCTCTCCCCTTGTGGGAGAGGATACGAAGGCCGGGTGAACGAAGTGAACCCTTGGCCGAAGTTGGTGAGGGGTAATCCCTCGGAATGCAGTCACTTCCGTCCGCAGGAGACCACCCCATGACCAACCCGCGCCACAACATCCGCGATATCAGAGCCCCCCGAGGCAACACGCTGAATGCCAAATACTGGACGACCGAAGCGCCGCTCAGGATGCTGATGAACAATCTCGACCGCGAGGTCGCCGAGAACCCGAACGAACTGGTCGTCTATGGCGGCATCGGCCGCGCCGCCCGCACCTGGGCGGATTTCGACCGTATCGTCGCCTCGCTGCAGGGGCTCGAGGAGGACGAGACGCTGCTCGTGCAGTCGGGCAAGCCGGTCGGCATCTTCCGCACCCATAAGGACGCGCCGCGCGTGCTGATCGCCAATTCCAACCTCGTGCCGCACTGGGCGACCTGGGACCACTTCAACGAATTGGACAAAAAGGGCCTGGCCATGTACGGCCAGATGACGGCGGGTTCCTGGATCTATATTGGCACCCAGGGCATCGTGCAGGGCACCTACGAGACCTTCGTGGAAGCCGGCCGCCAGCACTACAATGGCAATCTCAAGGGCAAGTGGGTCCTAACCGGCGGCCTCGGCGGCATGGGTGGCGCCCAGCCGCTAGCCGCCGTCATGGCCGGCGCCTGCTGCCTTGCCATCGAATGCAATCCGGATTCCATCGATTTCCGCCTCCGCACCCGCTATGTGGACGAGAAGGCCGTGACGCTGGACGAGGCCCTCGCCCTGATCGATAAGTGGACCAGGGCAGGTGAAGCCAAGTCCGTCGGCCTGCTCGGCAACGCCGCCGAGATCCTGCCGGAGATGGTTCGCCGCGGCATCCGCCCCGACATGGTCACCGACCAGACCTCGGCGCACGATCCGATCAACGGCTACCTGCCCATGGGCTGGACCATGGCGGAATGGCGCGAGAAGCGCGAGAGCGATCCCAAGGCCGTGGAGCGGGCGGCGCGGGCGTCGATGAAGGTGCATGTCCAGGCGATGCTCGACTTCTGGAATGCCGGCGTGCCGACGCTCGACTACGGCAACAACATCCGCCAGGTCGCCAAGGACGAGGGGCTGGAACACGCCTTCGACTTCCCGGGCTTCGTGCCGGCATATATCCGCCCGCTCTTCTGCCGCGGCATCGGCCCGTTCCGCTGGGCGGCCTTGTCGGGCGATCCCGAGGACATTTACAAGACCGACCGCAAGGTCAAGGAACTGACCCCCGGGAATACGCATCTTCACAACTGGCTCGACATGGCGCGCGAGCGCATTTCGTTCCAGGGCCTGCCGGCGCGCATCTGCTGGGTCGGCCTCGGCGACCGCCACAGGCTCGGCCTCGCCTTCAACGAGATGGTCAGGAGCGGCGAATTGTCGGCGCCGCTCGTCATCGGCCGCGACCACCTCGATTCCGGATCGGTCGCTTCGCCGAACCGAGAGACCGAAGCAATGAAGGACGGCTCGGACGCGGTGTCTGACTGGCCGCTGCTCAACGCATTGCTCAACACGGCATCCGGCGCGACCTGGGTTTCGCTGCATCACGGTGGCGGCGTCGGCATGGGCTTTTCCCAGCATTCCGGCATGGTCGTCTGCGTCGACGGGTCGGACGACGCAGCGCGCCGCATCGAGCGCGTGCTGTGGAACGATCCGGCGACCGGCGTCATGCGCCATGCCGACGCCGGTTATGACATCGCGCTCGACTGTGCCCGCGAGAAGGGCCTGCGCCTGCCCGGCATTCTCGGCAACTGAAGGCCGGTCCGCCACCGGCGAACCCACGATGCGAGCAAGGGGCACGGAGGGCGCGATGCGCATACTGAGGGCGGCCGAATACCGGCGTATGGCATGGAAGAACGGCGGCGGCGAGACGGTGGAAATCGCGGTCTCGCCCGAAGGCGCGGGGCTGGACACATTCGACTGGCGGATCTCCATGGCCCGTGTCGATGGCGACGGCCCCTTCTCGCTCTTTGCCGGCGTCGACCGGACACTGGCGATCATCGAGGGCGCGGGGCTCCGCCTCCATATCGAAGGGCTGGAGCCGCGCCTCGTCACCCGGGAGAGCCTGCCTTTTTCCTTCCCGGCAGACCGGCCGACCAGGGCCGAGACGGTCGCGGGCCCCGTGCGGGACTTCAACGTGATGAGCCGGCGCGGCCGCGTGGATCACAAAGTGGAACCCCTGCCGCGGGAGAGCCGGCCGGCTGGCGGGGCAATGCGCCTCCTTCTCAGCCTCGACCAGCGCATGAGCATTGGCACACCGAACGGATCGGTCGCGCTTGGGCGTTTCGACGGACTGTTGCTGTCGCCCGAAGACGGCACAGCGCGCCTCGAAGGCGAGGACGCCGCACGGGGCTTCTTGGTCACGCTCGCCCCGGCTGCATCGAAAGAAGGGGCCGGACCGAACGCCTGACCGGCCGGAGCGGCTTGCGCCGAGTCCTCGGGCCGGCGCATAGTCGAACACCTGTTCAAGGTCGATTCTCCCGATCCTCCTCCCCGACGTCTTGCGGCCCGATGACCTCCCAGAAAAGCGGCTATATCTTTGCCATTCTCGCCTTCATGGTCTTTGCCTCGCAGGACGCAATCTCCAAGCATCTGGCGACCAGCTATCACCCGATCATGATCACCTTCGTGCGCTACTGGGCCTTCGCAGGCTTCGCGCTCTTCCTGGTGTCCCGCTCGCCCGGCGGCCTGAAAGGCGCGCTCCGCACCCGGCATCCGGTGTTGCAGGTGGTGCGCGGCCTCTTGCTCGTATCGCAGATCGCGGTGGCCATGCGGGCCTTCGAGACGGCGGGGCTGATCCAGTCGCAGGCGATCTTCGCATCCTCGCCGCTTCTGGTCGCAGCACTCGCCGTGCCGCTGCTCGGCGAAAAGGTCGGATGGCGCCGGGTCATGGCCATTCTCGCCGGACTGACCGGCGTCCTGGTGATCCTCTCCCCCGGCAGCCAGGGCTTCGACGAGAACCTCATCCTTCCCGTGGTCAACGCGGTGCAGATGTCTTTCTACTCGATCGCCACCCGTATCGTCGGGCGCGACGAACAGGCGAGCACCAGCTTCTTCTATCTTGGCGTGGTCGGCTGGCTCGCGATATCGAGCGTCGGGCCCTTCTATCTCGAACCGGTGGCGCAGACCGACTGGATCTGGTTTGCCATCATCTGCGTGACCGGTGCGGTCAGCCACTATCTGCTGATCATGGCCTATGCGCGCCTCGACGCAGTGCAGATCCAGCCGATCAACTATTTCCAGCTCGTCTGGGCCTCGATGCTGGGTGTCGTGATGTTCGGCGAAAGCCTGCACTGGAACGTTCTTCTCGGTTCGCTGATCGTCGTCGGCGCCGGTCTCTTCACCATCTGGCGGGAAGCGGTGCGGATGCGGGAAGCACGTACGGGGACGTGATCCGCCACCGGTCGCGCCGGCAGTCTCTCAAGCCAGCGACTTGACAGCCGCCCGGCTTGGCGGTCCAATCCGGCTTTGAGGAGCACCTATGAGCGACGAACCGACACCGCCCGACAGCAAGCTCACCACCTCCAAGCGTCGCTGGGCCGCGGAAGGCAAGTTCCTGACCGGACGCATCGCGCGACCGGGTGATGATCGCCTGCCGCCGGGCCAGCATCTCGTCAAGAACTGGCCGGTGCTGGACCTCGGCCAGCAACCCTCGATCCGTCTCGATACATGGCGGCTCGACATCAGGGGCCTGGTGGACAATCAACTGACCCTTTCCTGGAAGTCTTTCCTTGCACTCGAACAGAGCCGCATGGTGAGCGATATCCACTGCGTCACCACCTGGTCGCGCTACGACAACCGGTGGCAGGGCGTCGCCACGCGCGACCTGCTCGACGCGGCGATGCCGAAGCCCGAGGCGAGCCACGCCCTGCTCACGAGCTACGACGGCTACACGACCAACCTGCCGCTGGAGGACTTCGCCGCCGAGGACGCGATCCTCGCCACCCATTGGGAGGGCGAGCCACTGACTGCAGAACATGGCGGCCCGATGCGGCTCGTCGTGCCGCATCTCTATTTCTGGAAGAGCGCGAAATGGCTAAACCGCATCGAGTTCCTCGACCGCGATCAGGCCGGTTTCTGGGAGCGCAACGGTTATCACATGTATGGCGATCCCTGGACCGAGCAGCGCTATTCCGACGACTGACATGCCTGCGCGCCTGACGCTCCTCTGCCACGGCCGGACGACGGCGCGACCCTCGCGCTTCCCGGCTGGAGAACCGCTCGCCAGCGATGCCGACGGCGCAATTGGTCGGATGGTCCGCCTCCTACCGTCCCCCGACGGTCTGATCGCAGCCCCCGGCGCCGCGGCGACGGAGACGGCGGCGGCTTGGCGAAAGCCGGATGCGATCGAACCGGCATTGGCCGATCTCGACCGCGGAGACTGGGCTGGCCGCTCGATTGCGGATGTCGAAACATCCGAGCCGGATGCGCTTGTCGCATGGCTCGCCGATCCGGACCGCGCAGCACCCGGCGGCGAGAGCCGCGCCGCTCTTCGCGCCCGCGTCTCCCACTGGCTGGAAGGCCAGATCACGCGGCAGCGCCACACGCTTGCGGTGACCTATCCCGAGGTCGTCAGGGCCGCCCTCCTCACCGTGCTGGGCGCTCCCTTCGCGGCGGGCGCTGCGATCGACGTGGGCCCCTTGACCCTGCTCGACCTCACCAGCGACGGCCGCCGTTTCACCCTGCGCTCATTCGGCCGGCCGACCATCGCGTGAGGGGATGACGCGCAGAACCTCGGCCAGGATGTCTCCGATGGGCCGCTCGCCATCGACCGTCAACCCCGCCTCGACCGCAGCCAGCGGTTCGAGCGTCGCAAACTGGCTGTCGACGAGACTGGCCGGCATGAAATGGCCCGTCCGCCCGGCAACGCGGCGGCGTGCCTCCGCGGCGCCCACGCACAGATGAACGAAGATGATCGAAGCATCCGCGAGGCGCAGGCGATCACGGTAGCTGCGCTTGAGTGCGCTGCAGGCGGCGACGGACCCGCCCTGCCCTCGCGCCGTCCGGATCGCCTCGCCCATTGCGTCGAGCCAGCCGGCCCGAAGCGCATCCGTCAGCGCTTCGCCCCGGCGCATCCGGTCGACATTTTCGGGTGGCTGCAGGGCATCGCCCTCGATGAAACGCAGGCCGAGACGGCGAGCGAGTTCGGCACCGAACGCGCTTTTGCCGCAGCCGGCCACCCCCATGACGACGATGGACCGGGGCCCGCTCCCCGGGGCTCGCCCGGCCGGAGCCCGCCCCTCCGGAATCCGCCCTGTCATCGGCTGGCCGGCGCGCGGCCATAGAGCAGCAGCATGGCCACGATCACCACGCCGTAGATGATCTGCCGCCCCGCCTCCGGCATCTGCATGACGGACAGGATCGATTGCAGGAGCGTGATGAGGATGACACCGGCCACCGTCCCAAGATAGGAACCGCGGCCGCCGAGGATCGAGGTTCCGCCGAGTACCACCGCCGCGATGGACGGCAGGAGATAGGCGTCCCCCATCGACTGCGCCGCCTTGGAGGCATAGCCGGCAACCAGAACGCCGGAGAAAGCCGCCAGGCTGCCCGACACCACGAAGGCGATCATCACGATCCGCCGGGTCGAGACGCCGGACAGGTACGCCGCCCGCTCGCTGTTGCCGATGCCGTAGACAGACCGTCCGAAACTCGTGCGCCCGAAAAGGAAGACCATGCCGGCGCTGACCGCCACCCAGACCAGGATGGCGTTCGGAACGCCCGGCACGAGCGCGCCCGTCGCGAGCCAGCGGATCGCCGGCGGTGCCGAATCCTGCGGCGAGAAGCCGCCCGTGTAGAGAACCATGAGCCCCTGGGCGACGACATTGGTGGCGAGCGTGATAATCATCGAGGGGATGCGCAGATAGGCCACGCCGAGACCGTTGATCAGGCCGAAGAGCGCGCCGCACAACACCCCCACGGGGATTGCGAGCACATGCCCCGTCGTGCCGAAGCCGGCCGCGGCGCAGGCCATCATGGCGCCCATCGTCATCACCCACGGCACCGAGAGGTCGATATGCCCGAGCAGGATCACCAGCATCATGCCAGCCGCGACGATGCCGAGGAACGAGGCGACTTTCAGCTGCTGGAGAAGGTAGTCAGGCGAGAGGAAATTGCTGGAATACAGGCTGCCGAGCACGAGCAGCAGGATAATGCAGCCGAAGGCCGTCGTTACAGCCGGATCGAGGCGGCGGATGAAAGCGGGAATGCGGGTGGGCTTGGCCATGCGGTTCTCGCTGATCTCGCTCATTGGAACCATTCCAGTCGGTTGCGCACGCGCAGCAGGGCGATGGACCCGATGCTGACGGCGACCAGCAGAACCATGCCCTGCAACAAAGGCTGCCAGAGCGGATCGACGTCGAAGACGAAGAGCATATCGCCGGTGGTCCGGGCGGCGAAGGCGCCGAAGATCGCCCCGACCGCACTGCCGCGGCCGCCGAACAGCGACACCCCGCCCAGCACGACCGCCGCGATCGACCACAATGTATAGCTCGAACCACTCTGGTAGGCGGCGTCGCCGGTATAGGTGAAGAACGTCAGGAAGAGCCCGCCTATGCCGGCGAAGAGACCGCCCAGCACATAGGCCGCGAACTTGCCGCGCTTGAGGGGCATGCCGGACATATAGGCAGCAGCCTCCGAGGAGCCGGCGGCATAGGCAGCCCTTCCGAGCACCGATGTCCGGAACGGGATCCAGACGACAAGCACGACGCCAAGCAGAAGGACGAGGCTGGTGGGGATGACGCCGAACAGCCGCCCCGTCAGCGCGTCGGCCAGCGTTTCGTTGACGCCGCCGCCGGGAAACGGCCGGAGCAGCAGCGCGATGCCGAAATAGACCGCGCCCGTCGAGATCGTGGCGACGATCGGCTGGAGCCGGCCGTAGATCACCAGGAAGCCGTTGACGGCACCACAGGCGGCACCGGCGAAGAGCACGCCGATCACGCCGAGCGCAGTCGTCGCCGGCGATCCGATGACGATATAGGAGGCAATGCAATTGGTCAGGATGAAGATCATGCCGACCGAGAGGTCGATGCCTGCCGTGATCACGACCAGCGCCTGCGCCATCGCGACGAAGGCGAGGAGCACGCCCTTGTTGGCCGCCGTTTGCGCCACGTTGGCGGTGAGGCCGGCAGGATGGTTGCCGATATAGACGGCGAACATCGCCGCGAAGATCGCCAGCCCGAGCAGCGTGCCGCGCTGTTCGTTCAGCCAGTAGCGCCACTCGTTCATTCCGCAGCCTCCTTGCGCCCGTCGACATTGAGTGCGCTGGCGATCAGCGCATGTTCGGTCAGTCCCTCACCTTCGAGCTCCCGCACGACGCGGCCGTCATAGAGCACCAGCACCCGGTCACAGCAGCCGATCAGTTCGTCGTAATCGGTCGAGTAGAAGAGGATGGCCGCCCCCTCGTCCGCCAGGCGCCGCAGCAGCTGATAGATTTCCTGCTTGGTGCCGACATCGATTCCACGGGTCGGGTCGTTGAGCAGGATGATCTGCGGATGGCGCATAAGCCACTTGGCGAGCACGACCTTCTGCTGGTTGCCACCCGAAAGCGCGCCGACCGGGATGTCGATCCCCGCCGTCTTGATCGCCAACAATCTGACCATTTCGTCGATCCGAGCCTCTTCGACCGGCCGGTCGATCACGCCCGCGCGCGACAGCCGGTCGAGGCTTGCGAAGGAGAGGTTCTCGCGGACGGTCATCGGCAGCATCAGGCCCTCGGTCTTGCGATCTTCCGGGATCAGGGCCATGCCGACGCCCTCTGCCCGGGCCGCGGCGGGGCTCGCGAGCGACACCGCCCGGCCGTCGATCAGCACCGATCCCGTCGTACCGCGCAGGACCCCGAACAGAGCGAGCAGCAGCTCCCGCTGGCCCTGCCCATCGAGCCCCCCGAGGCCGATCACCTCGCCGCGGTCGAGCGAGAAGGAGATGTCCTTGAGGCGGTCGGTCCAGCCGAGGCCGCGACACTCGAGCACCGGCATCGTGGGAGCCCCGGTGCGGACAGGCTTGGGCGGGAAGACATTGTGATACTCGCGGCCGATCATCATCTCGATGACCTCGGTATCGGACTTGGTGCCCGCCTCGTAGCTCGCGACCTTCTGGCCGTTGCGGAACACCGTGCATTCGTCGGCGAGTTCGGCGATCTCGTGCATCCGGTGGGAAATGTAGAGGATCGCCAACCCCTCGGCCTTGAGCCGCTTGAGGACCTCGAACACCCGCGTGACGTCGCTGGCGGTGAGCGCGGAAGTGGCTTCATCGAGGACGAGGATGCGCGGGCGGCCGACAAGCGCTTTGGAGATCTCCACCATCTGGCGGCGCGACAGGGGAAGGTCGCGCACCAGAGCGCGCGGATGGATGTCTTCGGCACCGGCGCGGGCCAGCGCCTCCTCGGCCATCCGCCGCTGTGCACGGCCGTCGATCATGCCGAAACGGCGTGGCGGATCGGCGATCAGGATATTGTCGGCGACGCTGAGATCGGGAACGAGCGACAACTCCTGGAACACGCAGGCGATGCCATGGCGCCGGGAATCAGCCGGCGAGGCGAAATCGACGGTGGCTCCGTCAAGCGTGATCAGCCCCGCATCGGGTGCGACCACGCCCGTCATTACCTTGATCAGCGTGGACTTGCCTGCGCCGTTTTCCCCGAGAATGGCATGGACACGGCCCGCGCGGACACGGAGATCGGCGTTTTCCAAGGCCCGGACGCCACCATAGCGCTTGGAGATTCCCTTCATTTCGAAGAACGGCGCCGCCGCCTCCGTTCCGGACGTCATCATCGCACTCCCCCGCGACGCTGGCACAGATGGCATGCCGCGCGGACGCGGCATGCCCGATCACGCGAGGAAGACTACTGGTTTTCCTGGGTCTGGCCCATGATTTCCTGGGCCGTGAAGTTGATGCCGCAGGTGGGGAAGGAATTGCCCACGAAGAAGTTGTCGGACTCCTTCGGATAGTAATCCTGGCCCTCCTTGAAGTTCGGATCCTCGACGATGGCGAGCGGCAGTTTGATCGACTGCGGCACCACCTGCCCCTCGAGGGCAGCGATCGCCGTCTTGATCGCAACCGCGACCTGCGCCGGCCCGGTGCCGGCAGACGAGCACTTGAGTCCATCGGCTGCATATTTTGCGCAGAACTTGCGGAACCCGTTTTCCGTCTCGCCGCCGAACGGAACGAACTTGTGGCCGGCATCGATCATTGCCTGGACCACACCGGTGTCGCCACCCTGGGCTGTGATTCCGTCGAAGGACTTGTGGACTGCAATGGCGTCGGCTGTCGCCTTCTGGGCGGTTGGGTCGTCCCACTTGCCGAGCACCTCGACGACGTCCCACGTCTTGCCCGATGCATCGAGCGTCTCGTGGATGCCGTTGTGGCGATCGGTATCGACGGAGGTTCCCGGCACGCCGCGGACTTCGAGGATCTTGCCGCCGTCGGGCAGGTGCTTGACGAGCCAGCTGGCCCACAGCGAGCCCAGTCCCTTCTGGTCGACATTGACGTTGATCGCGTCTTCGGTGTCGAGGATGTTGTCGAAGGCGACCAGCACGACGCCGGCTTCCTTCGCCCGCTTGATCACGGGGCCGAAGGCGGTCGGGTTCTGCGCGTTGACAACGATCGCGTCATAGCCGGAATCGATGAAATTGTTGATCGCCGAGATCTGCGCGGGCACGTCCTCGCCGGTCGACACGACCTTGAACTCCTTGAGCTTGGCGGCGACGTCTGGCTGCGCGGCATAGGCCTTCGCGGTCTGGATCATCTGGATGCGCCAGGTGTTGGCGATATAGCCGTTGGCGAGCGCGATACGGTAGGGTCCGTCCTTTTTCGGAAACTTGAAGAACTTGGTGTCCTGCGACCAGGGCACGAAACAGCCAGCATCCTGAGCGGGGCCGCTGACGATCTCGGGGTCGGCGAGTGCGGCCGAGCACATCAAGGTGAGCGAGGCGGCGGCGAGAACGCCGCTGACAAAAGTCCTGATCATTGTTTCTCCTCCCAGAGTTTTCTTGAAGCGTGGAATGGTCTCGAGCATCGGTGCCGAGGACACAGCTACGCGGCGTCGGCAAGGCGCCGGCCGCCCGTCGTTCCGTGTTCATGCTGCGAAATCCGTGACGCAAGAACTCCTCCCAGAGAGCGTCACAAAGAAATGGTAGCGCTACCAAAGAGGCTTGTAAAGCTGGTCCTGTACCCGGACAAGATGTTTTTTATGACTTAAAAACCAGTCGTACTTTCCCGGACTTGCAGCTCGAAGCCGAGATCGATGACCCGCTCCGCCACCGGTTCACCAGCGATTTCCGCGAGCACGGCCTGGACCGCCATGCGCCCGATCGCATGGCGCGGCGTGCGGATCGAGGTGATCGACGGACAGGCGGCGGCCATCATCTCATGATCGTTGAAGCCGGCTATGCCGACTTCGGCGGGCACGGCAATGCCGCCGCGCTGGCAGGCGAAGAGTACGCCGAGCGCGAGGTCGTCGTTGTTGCAGACCACGCCGTCGAGATCGGGCGCACGACGGCGCGCCTCGGCGAACAGCGCCGATCCCATGGTGACACTCGACGGCTCCAGCGTCGTCGTGACGAGCGTGTCGTCGAACAGCCCGGCGTTACGCATCGCGGCCGAATAGCCCGAGAGCCGGCGCAGCGACCGGGGGTCCATGCGCGCACCGAGAAAGGCGATCCGCCGGCGGCCCGTCTCGATGAGATGCCGCGTGACGGCGGCCCCGCCCTCGGCATGGGAAAAGCCGATGATGATGTCGACGGGATCGGGGCCGAGATCCATGATCTGAACGACGGGACAGCCGGCCTGGTCAAGCAGAAGCCGGGCCGCCGGCGACTGGTCGATGCCCGAGACAATAAGCGCCGAGGGCTGCTGGCTCAGAAAGACTCGCAGCAGACGCTCCTCTTCGGCGGCGGAATAGTGGGTGTTGCCGAACTGGATCTGCAGCGGCGATCCGCCCAGCCCGTCATGGATGCCGCGGAGGACGTCGGCGAAGACGTTGTTGGTCATCGACGGAATGAGCACCCCGATCACGTCGGACCGCACGGACGCGAGCGCCCGGGCGTTCGGGTTCAAGACATAGCCGAGCGTCTTGACCGCCGCATCGATCCGCGCGCGCAGTTCGGCCGAGACGCGCGCCGGATCCCTGAGCGCGCGCGAAACCGTGATGGAGCCGACGCCGGCGAGATCGGCAACATCGGCCAGCGTCGGCCGGCCGCTGGCGCGACGGGACTTCGGCTTGGCGGGCGCCGCGTCGGAATTGGCGTTCATGGGTCCCCTGACACCTTGAGAGGCTGGCAGGCTGCGGGCCTGGCGCAGCGCCAAACCGCCGCCGCCGCTATCGGAGGCGACAGGGCGGCGCCGGCCATCGTGCCGCTACATATTGCCGGACTGCGACTGACCGTCAATCCGGCGCAAAGCGGGACCGAAACCGGAAACTGGCTCAGTCCTCGTGCAGCTGGCGGGAAATCGGCGCCCCGATCGCGATCGCCTCGAACCTTGCCTCGAAGCCGACCCGCTCGGGGGAGCAGGCCGTCACGCCGACGAACGCATCCTCGGCGGGAAACGGACAGAGCCGCGCCATCTGCCAATGCCCGTCACCGAGGTGAAACTGCACCCTGACGGCATCGCCGTGGCGGGTCAGGCGGATATGGACCGGTGTCTCGGGTCCGGCGGCAGGAAGGGGAATGACCGACCAGTCCGACACACCCGACGTGACCACGACGCTAAAATGCATCAGGCCGTCGGTATACTCGATCCCGGCCTTGATCCAGCGTGTCTCGTCGATGCGCAGCATCATCCCCGCCTGGTCGTAGAGCGTCGTGTAGGCACCCTGCACGATCGCCGTTGCCGAAAAATCGCCCGAAACCGGCGCCAGCCACGCATGCCCGCTATCGCGCACGAAGCCGTAGAAGGTCTCGCGCCAGAAATCTGTCCGGTCTCCCGTCACGAGGGTCAGATGCGCCGCGTCGCCCTGCCATTGTGGCGGCGTGTTGAGCCATCGGAAGGCCGGTTCCATCTTTCAGATCCCCTTGAAGTTCGGCGCGCGCTTCTCGACGAAGGCGGCCATGCCTTCCTTCTGGTCGGCGGTCGCGAAGAGCGCGTGGAAGACCCGGCGTTCGAAGAGCAGGCCCTCGCGAAGCGAGACCTCGTCGGCCCGGTCCACCGCCTCACGCGCCACGATGGTGGCCGCCTTGCCGTAGGAGGCGATGGTCTTCGCCGCCTTCATCGCCTCGTCGATGAGCTGGTCGTTGTCGAAGATGCGAGCGACGAGGCCGCTGCGTTCGGCCTCTTCGGCATCCATCATCCGGCCTGTCAGGATCATGTCCATCGCCTTGGCCCGGCCGATGAGCCGGCCAAGCCGCTGCGAGCCGCCCATACCGGGTATGACGCCGAGCTTGATCTCCGGCTGGCCGAACTTGGCGGAGCGGGCGGCATAGATGATGTCGCACATCATCGCGAGCTCGCAACCGCCGCCCAGCGCAAAACCGGATACGGCCGCGATCTTCGGTGTCCGCAGACGCCAGAAGGCCTCCCAGCCGGCAAAGAAATCGGCATGGAACATGTCCATGTAGGATTTCAATGCCATCTCCTTGATGTCGGCGCCGGCTGCGAAGGCCTTCTCTGTTCCGGTCAGCACGATGCAACCGACGGCGGGGTCGCGGTCGAGCGGCTCGAGCGTCTCGACGAGCTCTGCCAGTACCTTGGAACTCAGGGCATTCAGCACGTCCGGCCGGTTCATCCGGACGAGGACGGCGCCGCCGTCACGGGTGACGACAAGGGTTTCGCTCATGGTAGGTCTCCACGCTTCATCTCGACGAGCCGCGGCAGCACGGCGGAAAAGTCCCTGCCGCGGCCGCCATGCTCCACGAAGGCCTGATAGAACGCCGCGGCTGCCGCGCCAAGGGGTGTCGCCGCGTCGACAGCCGCGGCGGCAGCCTGCGCGAGCAAGAGGTCCTTGAGCATCAGCTCGGCGGCGAAACCCGGACGGTAATCGTTGTCGGCCGGGCTCTTCGGCCCGACCCCGGGAGCCGGGCAATAGCTGTTGAGCGACCAGCAGGAACCTGAGGAGGTCGAGACGACATCGAACATCTTCTGGCGATCGAGGCCCAAACGGTCGGCCAGCGCGAAAGCCTCGCAGACGCCGATCATCGAAATGCCGAGGATCATGTTGTTGCAGATCTTCGCCGCCTGGCCGGTACCGGCCGCCCCGCAATGCACCGCCTTCTGCCCCATGATCTCGAAGAGCGGCTCCGCACGCGCAAAAGCCGCCTCCGCACCCCCCACCATGAAGGTCAGCGTCCCGGCGGCCGCACCGGTGACGCCGCCCGAAACCGGCGCGTCGAGGCTCGCAAGCCCGGCAGCACCCGCCTTGCCATGGGCGTGAAGCGCGCTCTCGACATCCACGGTCGAGCAATCGACGAGAAGCGCTCCGCTGGCGATCAGCGGCACGATCTCGTCATAGACCGCCCGCAGGATGGCGCCGTTCGGCAACATGGTGATCACCGCATCCTGGTCCACGGCCGCCGCCCGTGCGCCACCGGCCACCGCGACGCCCGGCACCGTCAGGCCGGCCGTGTCGTAGCCGGTGACATCATGCCCGGCGGCAGCGAGATTGGCCGCCATGGGACCACCCATATTGCCCAGTCCGAAAAAGCCGATCTTCATGGCACCCGTTCTCCCAGCATAAGGTCGATATCGCCGCCTTCGGCCGGTCGCCGCATCAGCGCCAACAGGTCGTCCGGCACGGCGCCTATGTTGCGATGGCGCCAGACCGGTTTGCGATCCTTGTCGATGACGATGGCGCGGATGCCTTCGAGAAAGTCGCCGTGCTCCAGGACGCGGGACACGAAGCGGTATTCGTTCCGCAGCGCCTCGGCCATCGAGGTCGCGCCCCTGACGATGGCCAGGATCATCAGCGCCGAAAGCGGCGAGCCGCTCGTGATCGCCTCGCGCGCCGCGACCGCCCAGTCTACCGTCTCCCCTTGCAGCCCGTCGAGAATATCGGCAAGGGTCGGGGCGGCGAAGATCCGGTCGACCCCGGGCTGAAGCGGCGCGAGCGCTGAGTCCGGCACCGGCTCGGCGAAGGAGGCGAGCGCGGCGACGTCGCCGGTCTCGACCAGCGCGGCGACGAGCGCGGGAAGACTGTCGCGACGGACGAGGAGGTCAGCGAATCCGGCATAGATCGCATCCTCGCCCTTCATACGCCGGCCGGTCAAACCGAGATACTCGCCCATCCGGCCGGGCGCGCGGCGCAAGAGCCAGGAACCGCCGACATCGGTGACGAGCCCGACCGCGCATTCGGGCATGGCGACGACCGAGGCCTCGGTGACGATGCGATGCGAGCCGTGGGCCGAAATGCCGACGCCGCCACCCATGACGATGCCGTCCATCAGCGCGACATAGGGCTTGCGATAGCCGTCGATCAGCGCGTTCAGCCGGTATTCGTCGCGCCAGAACCGATTGGGGCCTTCGATGTCGCCGGCCTTGCCGCAGCGATAGACATAGGCGAGGTCGCCGCCGGCGCTGAAGGCCTTGCCGCCGACGGCATCGACCAACACCAGCGCGACGGCCGGATCGACCTGCCATTCGAGGAGCGCGCGGGTCATGCCGTCGACAATCGTCTGGTTTACCGCATTGAGTGCCTGCGGACGATTGAGCGTGATGCGCCCGACACGCCCCTCGACCCTGATTTCGAGATCCTGCTCCATTCCTCCGCTACTCCGAAAAAATCTGCCGCGCCACGATCAGGCGCATGATTTCGTTGGTGCCCTCGAGGATCTGGTGAACGCGCAGGTCTCGGACGATCTTCTCGATTCCATAGTCGGCGAGATAGCCGTAGCCGCCATGCAGCTGCAGCGCCGCATTGGCGACCTCGAAGGCCACATCGGTGACGAAGCGCTTGGCCATGGCGCAATGTTTCGTCGCGTCCGGAGCCTTGCGGTCGAGCTTCCAGGCAGCCTGGTGCAGAAAGACCCGGGCCGCCTGCAACTCGGTTTCCATGTCGGCGACCTTGAACTGCAGCGCCTGGAACTCCGAGAGCGTCGTTCCGAAGGCCCGCCGTTCCTTCATATAGGCGACGGCCTTGTCGAGCGCCGCCTGGGCGCCACCCAGCGCGCAGGCCGCGATGTTGAGCCGTCCCCCGTCGAGGCCCGCCATCGCGTAGCGGAATCCCTGCCCTTCCTGGCCGACGAGATTGTCGGCCGGCACCTGACAGGCATCGAACTGGACCTGGACCGTGGGCTGGGCCTTCCAGCCCATCTTGCGTTCGTTTGCGCCGAAACTCAGGCCACCGCTCGGACTTTCGACGACGATGGCGGAAATGCCCCTCGGGCCGGCCTCTCCCGTTCGACACATGACGATGTAGACGTCGGAATAGCCGCCGCCTGAAATGAAGGCCTTGCTGCCGTCGATCCGGTAGCTATCGCCGTCGCGGATCGCACGCGTCCTGAGCGCCGCGGCATCCGAGCCGGAGCCCGGCTCCGTCAGACAGTAGGAAGCGACGCTCGTCATGGCGCAGAGACCCGGCAGGAGCCGCGCCCTGAGCGCATCCGAGCCGTAGCGGTCGATCATCCAGGCGCACATGTTGTGGATCGAGAGGAAGGCCGCCACGGCCGGGCACGCCATGGACAGCGCTTCGAAGACCAGCGCCGCCTCGAGCCGACCGAGGCCGGAGCCGCCATGCTGGTCGGAGACGCAGATGCCGCCAAGGCCGAGCGCTGCAGCATCCACAAGCAGGTCGCGCGGAATGGTGCCGGCCGCCTCCCAATCGAGCGCATGCGGCGCGATGCGTTCCTGCCCGAAGGCAAACGCCATGTCGAAGATCGCCTGCTCCTCGTCCGATCGCTCGAAGTTCATCGCTCCCTCCCCAGCTGGTTCAAGTTCGTGATGCCAGGGCGTCTTCGAGAATCATCGACGCCCCTTTCATCGCAATCATGGCGGTGGGCGTGTTGGTATTGCCCGAGGTGATCGTGGGCATTACCGAGGCATCGACCACGCGTAGCCCGTCGAGACCATGAACCTTCAGCCGCGCGTCGACAACCGCCAGCGGATCGGATGCGAGCCCCATGCGCGCCGTCCCTACCGGGTGGAAGATCGTCGTGCCGATGTCGCCCGCCGCCCGCGCCAGATCCAGATCGCTGTCACCGACGTCCGGGCCCGGCAGATATTCCTGAGGCGCATAGGGGGCGAGCGCCGGTTGCCGCATCAGCCGCCGTGTGACGCGGATCGAATCCGCTGCGATCCGCCGGTCCTCGTCGGTCGAGAGATAATGCGGCGCGATGACCGGTGGAGCGGCCGGATCGGCGCTGCGCAACCGCACCTCGCCGCGCGAGCCGGGTCTAAGGTTGCAGACGCTAACAGTGATCGCTGGAAACGGATGAAGGGGATCGCCGAACTTGTCGAGCGACAACGGCTGGACGTGGAACTGGATGTTCGCGCGCTCCTGCTCCGGATCGGAGCGGGTGAAAAGGCCGAGCTGCGACGGTGCCATGGTCAGCGGGCCGCGGCGCAGCAGGGCATATTCGACGCCCATCAGGCCGCGCTTGACGAGATGGCGATAGGTCTCGTTCAGCGTCTTGACACCCGAGACCCGGTAGATGGACCGCAGTTGCAGATGGTCCTGAAGGTTTCGTCCCAAGCCTTTGAGTTCATGCAGGACCTCGATGCCGAGCGGTTGCAGCCAGTCCGCCGGGCCGATGCCCGAACGATGCAGGACCTGGGTCGAGCCGATGGAGCCGGCGCAGAGAATCACTTCGCCGCGGGCCCGTGCCACGCGGTTGTGCCCGGCCTCGACATAGCAGATGCCTGTTGCCCGCCTTCCCTCGAACAGCAGCCGTTCGGCGGTCACGCCGGTCACCAGCCTCAGATTGGCGCGCGACAGGACCGGCTTGAGAAAGCCCCGCGCCGCCGACCAGCGCCGGCCGCGCCGCTGGTTGACGTGGAAATAGCCCGATCCCTCGTTGTCACCGGTGTTGAAGTCGGGCCGCGGCGGGATGCCCATCTCGGCGGCGGCGGCCTGCACCGCCGCAAGCACCTTCCAGGCGACCCGCGGCGGCTCCACCCGCCAGCCGCCACCCGTGCCGTGAACGTCGCTCGCGCCGAGAAAATGGTCCTCCATCGCCCGAAACAACGGCAAGACGTCGCTCCAGCCCCAGCCGGCGAGGCCCAGCTGGCGCCAGTGGTCGTAGTCGGCGGCCTGGCCGCGCATGGCGATCATGGCGTTGATCGCCGAGGAACCGCCGATCACCTTGCCCCGCGGATAGGCGAGCGATCGCCCGTTGAGCCCCGGTTCCGCCTCGGTGCGGAACATCCAGTCGGCACGCGGATTGCCGATCGCGAAAAGATAGCCCACGGGGATATGAAACCAGATCCAGTTGTCTGTGCCGCCGGCCTCGAGCAGCAGAACGCGGTTGCGCGGATCGGCCGAGAGCTGGTTGGCCACGATGCAGCCTGCGGTGCCGGCGCCGACGATGATATAGTCGAACACCTCCGCAGGATCGGGCTGCGCCCGACCCGGGCTTTCACGATTTCCGTCCCGCCTTTCCACCTTCGAGCCATCCTCCCGCCGCCACCGGACGATCTTGCCGCAGCCGGACAATCGTTCTACCAAAAGCACGGCGCCGCAATGCCGAATTTTGCACGAGCCTTGTGCGGGAATACTCAATGGACTGGGACGATCTCCGCATCTTTCTCGCCGTCGCGCGTGCCGGCACCGTCGTAGAGGCCGCCCGTCAGCTGGAGCTCGACCATTCCACCGTATCGCGGCGGCTTGCGCAGCTCGAAACCCGGCTCGCGATCCGGCTGTTCGACCGGGCGGGCCGGCGGCTCGCGATCAACGCCGCTGGCCAGCAGCTGAAACGCACCGCCGAGCGGCTCGAATCGGGCCTCCTCTCCGACCTCGCTCTGCTCGAGACAATGCAGGGCTCCCGCGTCGGAACCGTCCGCATTGGCGTGCCGGAAGGGCTCGGCGTCGGCTATCTTGCGGGCCGGCTCGGTGCCCTCGCCGAGACCTACCCGGAGATCGCGCTCGAACTGGTGGCCCTGCCGCAAACCTACTCGCTCGCCGCGCGCGAGGTCGACATAGCGATCACCCTCGACCGGCCGGAATTCGGCAATGTCGTCGTGCGCAAGCTGACCGACTACGCCCTGCAATTCTTCGGCACCGACGCCTATTTCCGGCGCCATGGCCGGCCGCGGACGACCGCCGATCTATCGAGACACCGCCTCTGCGGTTACATCCCGCCGCTGCTCTACAGTCCCCTCCTCGACTACCTGATCTTCGACGGCCGGCGCCTCGATCCCGTGCTCAAGAGCACGAGCGTCGTGGCGCATGTCCAGATGGTCGAGAGCGGCGCGGCGATCGGCATGCTGCCGATCTTCATGTGCGTCGGCCGGCCGGAGCTGGTGCCGATCCTCGACCGGGCGCGGATCGGACGCAGCTACTGGCTGACGGTTCACGACGATCTCCGCGGCGTCGAACGCATCCGGCTGATCTCCGAAGCTCTGGTGCAGATGGCGCGCCACGACCGCACGCTTTTCCAGCCGCTCTGATCACGCCTCGCCGGGCACGCGCGCCGGCGCGGCCAGGGCCTTGGCTAGCACTGCCACCCGTGGCACGAACCAGGTCTCCAGCAGCGCTTCCCGGCCGCGGATCTCGATATCCTCGGTGGCGAGCGACGGGATTGTCACGCCGGCCGCCCGCAGGACCCGGGCCGAAACCGCGAGCTCGACGTCACGGGCCTTGGCGAGACCTTCGAGCCGGCTCGCCGTGTTGATCGTGTCGCCGATGGCAGTGACAGAAGAGACGTCGCCGAAGCCCATTCGCCCGACGATGGCGGTGCCGCCATGAAGGCCCATCGCGATCCGGAGGGGGGCATCGAGTTCGCTCCGGAAGACGCGGTTGAGTTCGGCGATGCCGTCGCCTAGCCGGATGGCGGCGCCGAGCGCCTGTTGACAGGCTTTCGGAAAGTCGGTCTCCAGCCCGAACAAGGCGATGGCGCCGTCACCGATGAATTTGTCTATGACGCCGCCTTCTGCCGACACCGCCTCCCCGACCGTAGCGAAATAGCGGTTGAGCAGGAACACCACGTCATAGGGCAGCTTCTGCTCCGAAAGGCGCGTGAAGCCCCTGAGATCGCAGAACAACGCCGCCATCAGCCGCTCCTGCCCGGCCGCTGCCGCAGGCGCGCGCAAGGCGCGCTCGCCGTCGCTGCCTGCTTCGACGAGGGGAAGCACCGTCAGATCGGCGGTCGGCCGGAGCTGGCAGGCAAGGCGGACATCGCGTCCCGCCGCAATGCTCTTCAACGTCGCCCTCTCCCGGCTTTCCGGTTCGGGCTGGCCCTCGAGTCCCGAGAGGATCTGGATCCGGCAGGTGGAACAGCGGCCGCGCCCGCCGCATACCGAGACATGCGGAATGCCGGCGGTGCGGCTCGCCTCCAGAACGCTGGTCCCGGGATCGACTGCAACCACCCGTCCGCCCGGATAGCGGATCGATATCCCCCTTCGTCGCGGCACGAGCTTGACGAGGACGACGGCGGCGATCGCGAGGAGCAGGCTGAGATAGACGGCATCGCGGATGTCGTAGAGCGTCGCGAGCGGCATGGGCGTGGCCGATTGCACGAGCGGCGGAAACGTGGGCGCCCAACGGAGGCCCGAATAAAAGCCGATCAGCGCGAGGAGCGGCAGGATGACTGCCAGCATGTGGAACAGCGGTGCGGCGCGCCGGAACCAGCCCCGGCTGCGCAGCCAGTACCAGAGGCCGAGACACCCATGCATCCAGACGACGACCAATGCCGAGGAATAGACGAGCACCGCGCCGGTCGAACTTCCCATGGCGCGGAGCACCTCGCCATAGTCGCGCTCGTAGCCGGTGACAGCCAGCTCCAGCCGGGTGGCGATGACGTGATCGCCGATCAGGAACGGCAGCAGGAGCCCGAGGCCGATCTTCAAGGCTTCGCCTGGTGGCATTCTGAGGGTGCGGCGCCGGATGAGTGCGTCGAAGGCCAGGGTCACATGGGTGGCAAGTGCGCCGTAGAGAAGGATCGTACCCGGCAGGCTCCGCCAGACGACATTGAACGCTGCCCGCCCCTGCTCCATCGCCGCGAGCGAGGCGATCCCCAGGGCATGATTGGAAAAATGGCCGACTATGAAGAGCGCCAGAACCAGTCCGGAGGCAATGTGCAGCCTGGATTTCACAACGGTGCTGATCATGCGCGCGGCGCGCCCCTATTCGTCCGGAGCCTAGGCCAAGCAAAAGCCTGTAGCAATATCGCCGGGATTTGCTAAGGCGTGAACAGACCGTCACGATGAGGACCTGAGCTTGCGCCGCAGACAGAGGAAGCTACGCGACCGGCTCGCGCGGCGCTTTTTCGATACCCGCTATGGCCGCGACCTGCTGATCCGGGGGATCGGCCCGAGAACGCGCACGATGACGGTCGATTGTGGCGACCACCTGCTCACTTTCTCGCCGCAGGATTACCTCGGCCGCAGCGTGTTCGTGAAGAATCATTTCGACCGCGATCATGTCGCCCGGCTGATGGCGAAGCTTGCCGCGCAGGGTGTCGACGTCAGGGGCAAGACGCTGCTCGAGATCGGCGCCAATATCGGCACCCATACCATCTATTTCGCCCTGACCGGCATCCTCAGCCGGATCGTCGCCGTCGAGCCCGACCCGCGCAACTTCGCGCTGCTTCTGGCGAACGTCGCCCAGAACGGCCTCACGGCTTTCGTCCGTCCGGTCGCCTGCGCCGCAAGCGAGACGTCAGGCGAGATCGAATTCTTCCTTCATCCCGACAATCACGGCAAGAGCAGTCCCGCCCCGGTGGCGGGCAGCGAGCGGATCGTCGTGCCGGCACGTCCGGTGCCGGCGATCCTGAAAGAGGCGGGGGTGCCGCTCGAAGAGATCGGCCTCGTCTGGATGGACATCGAGGGTCACGAGCCGGAAGCCTGCCGGTCGATGGTCCCGCTCTTTTCGCGGCGCGTGCCGATCCACCTCGAATTCACGTCGGATTTCTACGGTCCCGCCAAAGCCGCTGAATTCGTTGCCTTTCTGGCACAACACTATGACGATTGCTGGGTGTTCTACAACGACGATTCCGAGGAACGCCGCAGGGTTGCTGACATCCCCCTAGACCGCGAGCAGGTCGACATTCTCCTGTTGCCCTGACCCATCTTCTCACCGCGCGTCTCGCCCGTCGCATCGCGGCGGCGATCATGCTAAGCTCCCGCCCATGGGTGAGGACAACGACAAATTTTTCGACAGCGTTCCGGTCTTCGATGATTTCGAGGGCGTGACCAATCTTGGCAATTACCGGCCGCTGCCCTCGGACTGGGCGCTTGTGGCGGGCGACATCGTCAATTCGACCGGTGCGATCCGCGACGGCAGCTACAAGATCGTCAACATGGCCGGCGCGGCCATCATCTCCGCGGTGCTCAACGCACTGGGCGACAAGGATCTTCCCTTCGTCTTCGGCGGCGACGGCGCCACGGTGGCGGTGCCGTCTTCGGGCATCGACGCCGCGCGGCGGGCCGTGAGCGAAGTCCGAACCTGGGCAGCCGAAGAGATGGGGTTGGAGCTGCGGGCTGCCGTCATCCCGCTCGCCGAGATCCGGGCGTCTGGGCACGATGTCCTCGTCGCCCGCTTCCGTGTCAGCGAAAACGCGTCCTACGCGATGTTCGCCGGCGGCGGAGCGAGCTGGGCCGAAGCCCAGATGAAGGCCGGTCGCTTTGGCGTTGCCAAGGCGCCGCCCGCGAGCCGACCGGACATTCGCGGCCTCTCCTGCCGCTGGAGCCCGATTCCGTCCCGGCATGGCCAGATCGTTTCGATCATCGCCATGCCTATTCCCGGCAGCGACGACCGTCTGTTCCGGGACCTGGTCGGCGCGATCGTCGCGGTCGCATCCGGCGAGGAGCGTGGCGGTCACCCGGTTCCGCCTGCAGGCCCCACGCCCCGACTGACTCTGGCAGGACTCGAGCTCGAAGCGCGCGCGAACAAGAGCGAACGGCCGAAATTCGTCCAGAAACTCGCGATCGTCGGCCAGTATTATCTGGCCAAGGTCCTCGCCCAGCTGGACCTCACGCTCGGCAGCTTCGATGCCCGCCGCTACAAGCGCGATGTCTCGGACAACAGCGATTTCCGGAAATTCGACGATGGCCTGAAGATGACTGTCGATGTCGACGCCGACCGGCTGGCACGGATCGAGGCCCTGCTGGTCGAGGCGGCAGCGCGGGGCGTGTGCCGTTACGGGCTGCACCGTCAGGACTCCGCGCTGATCACCTGTTTCGTCATCAACCCCCTGCATCGCGACCACATGCATTTCATCGACGGGGCGGCTGGTGGCTACGCCCTGGCGGCCGCAAAACTTAAGGAGGCGATCGAACCGATGCCTGCCGTGGTCACGCCTTGACGATGTGGTCCCCGGTGAGACCGCGCCGGCCGAAAGCGTTGCGGGTATCGACGATGAGCGGCGCCCATTCGGCAAGCGCTGCATAGTCAACCGCATCGTGATCGGTTGCCACGAGCACGGCATCGAAATCCCGAACGGTGGCTTCATCGACGGCGGTGGAAGGACGCCCGCGCAGATGCCCGTATTCCCGGGTCGGCGGTATCTCGGGCACGTGAGGATCATGGTAGGCGGCGCTGCCGCCACGGGCCTCGATCAGTTCGATGAGCTTGAGCGACGGGCTTTCGCGGATGTCCGGCACGTTCTTCTTGTAGGCAAGGCCGACCACCAGCACCCTGCAACGGCTGAGCGCCTTGCCCGCCCGACGATCGAGCGCTTCGGCGAGACGGTCGACCACATGCCGCGGCATTGCCGAATTGATTTCGCCGGCAAGCTCGATGAACCGGGTGGGCAGCTCGTATTCGCGCGATTTCCAGGTGAGATAGAACGGGTCGATCGGGATGCAGTGACCGCCGAGCCCCGGCCCCGGATAGAAGGGCATATAGCCGAAGGGCTTGGTCTTGGCGGCATCGATGACCTCCCAGATGTCGATGCCCATGGCGTCATAGACGATCTTGAGCTCGTTCACGAGGGCGATGTTCACGGCACGGAAGATGTTCTCCGTGAGCTTCACAGCTTCTGCCGTGGCATTCGACGACACCGGCACCACCCGCTCGACGATCGCGCCGTAGAAGGCATCCATCAGCCTGGCCGCGAGCGGTCCGTCGCCTGCCACGACTTTCGGAATGGTTGACGTCTGGAAATCGCGATTGCCGGGATCCTCCCGCTCGGGCGAGAAGCCCAGGAAGAAGTCGCGCCCGGACTTCAGCCCCGTTTCCTCGAGGATCGGACGCACCACGCCATCGGTCGTGCCGGGATAGGTGGTCGATTCGAGCACGATCAGTTGCCCTTCGCGGAGGGTCTCGGCGATCGAGCGGCTGGTGCGGGTGACGTAGGACAGATCGGGCTCGCGATGCTTGTTCAGCGGCGTCGGCACGCAGATCACCACCACGTCACAGCCGGCGAGCCGCGAGAAATCCGTGGTCGCCTGCAAACGCTTCGTCGATACGAGGTCTGCGAGAATCCTCTCCGGCACCGCCTCGATATAGGATCGGCCGGCCTCGATGGCGACGATCTTCGTCGGGTCGATGTCGAAGCCCTGAACGGCAAATCCCGCGCGCGCCGCGGTGACGGCAAGCGGCAGGCCGACATAGCCGAGGCCTATCACGCCGATGACGGCGCTGCGCGCTTCGAGACGGGACAAAAGGGTCGCAAGCGATGAGGAAATCTCGGTCAAGGCAGGAGTTCCGAACTGGTCGATGGGCACCAGTTGCGATCTGCTCGGGCCAAAGTCAAGCACGGCGAAGGCCGGCTGCGTTGCGGCATTTTTGAGATATGTAAATCTACGTAAAGTTCGGCCCCGGAAACTGGCAGGCGCTTCGCACCGCACTATATTGCTGATGAGGGGCGGTCGGCGGACCGTGCCCGACTGAGATTCGGGGGTGGCAGACATGCGCGCCCGATGGCACAAGGATCGGACGAACCATGATCATCCCCCGCGCCACCGTCTCCGAATCGCTGATCGAGCGCGTGTCGCTCTGGCTGCAGCAATCCGCCCTGCGAGGAACCGACCTCGAGTCTCTCGTTCATGGCCTCTGCGAGCGCCTCGCAGCGGCCGGCGTTCCCCTCGTCCGGGTTCACCTCAGCTTCTCGATGCTCCACCCGCTCTATGATGCGCTCGGTTTCACCTGGCTTCGCGGCCAGGGCGTGAGCGTCGAGGGGTTCCGTGCGACCGGCAGCGACGCCGACAAGGCCCGCTTCATCCGCAGCCCCTACTACTATCTCCTGTCGAACAACCTGCCACATCTGCGGCGCCGGATCGATGCCATTTCGCCGTCGGAATTTTCGGTCTTTGACGATCTCAAGCTGCTTGGCGCCACCGACTACCTCGCCTTCATCCAGTCCTTCGACGAGGACACGACACGCGGCATGGTCGGCTCCTGGACGACGGACGCGCCGGGCGGCTTCAGCGAGGAGGTCATCGATGCGCTCCTCCATATCCAGAACGATCTCGCGGTCGCAGCCAAGATGGCCGTGCTTGGCAAGCTCGCCGACAACATGGTCACGACCTATCTCGGTGGCAGTGCCGGCCAGCGGGTTCTGTCGGGCCAGGTCCGGCGTGGCGACGGCGAGACAATCCGGGCGGCACTCGTCATGGCCGACATGCGGCGCTCCACGGCGCTCGCGGAAAAAGCGGGCAGGCAGGTCTATATCGACACGCTCAACACCTTCTTCGACGCCATCGCCTCGCCGTTCAACAAGAATGGCGGCGAAATCCTGAGCTTCATGGGCGACGGCTTCCTCGCCGTCTATCCCTGCGACCGGCATCGCGTGCCAAGCGAACAGGCGACGCAGGCCGCCATGGCGGCCGTGCGAGAAGCGACAGCCCGAATGGCCGAACTGAATACGGAACGTCGCCGGGAAGGTGAGGCCGAGATCGGCTACGGCATCGCGCTGCATGTCGGCAATGTCATGTTCGGCAATGTCGGCCTCAAGGACAGGCTGACATTTTCGGCCTTCGGCGGCGCCGTCAACGAGGTCCAGCGCCTCCAGGGCCTGACCAAGACGCTCGGCCGGCCGGTCGTGGCCAGCCAGGCCTTCGCCACCTATTGCGGCGGCGACTGGGTCTCGCTCGGCGAGCGACGGCTGCGCGGCGTGCGCGACAAGGTCGCTATTCTGATGCCCGGCGAGGGCAACATGACGGCCGCGCCGGCCGAGGCGAGCCACGAGAACGGGCTTGACGTCCGCTCGGAAGCGGAACATGTCATGCTGCTCTACAAAAATTCCCGCCAGCCTAAGCCCGCGGGATCAGGGGCCTCCTTCCTGCAATGATCAGGGTTCTCGCCGTCGCCATGTTTCTGACTTCTGCGCTTTCTCCATCTGCGGCATCGGCGGACGAGGCCTTCAGGACGCCGCTTTTCGATGGCTTCGAGGGTGACGGCTTCTCCGCCGAAGGCGGTCTTTACTACAAGGACAATGCCGAACAGCGGGCCGGGCTGGTCGAGTTCGACCCCAAGGCGGGACGCGACGGCGGCGGGGCGCTCAAGCTGACCGTGCGTCCCGGCTGCAATGTCGGTGCCGACAGCTGCAGCGAAAGAGCCGAGATCTGGGAGAAGCCTGATCTGCGCGTCCCCTACTTCACCCCGGTCTGGTACGGTTTTGCGGTCAAATTCGCCGATCCGATTCCCCAGGATGACCATCGCTATCTGATCGCGCAGTGGAAGCGCGAGATCGATCCCGGCGCACCGGGCGACTTCAGTCCGTTTCTTGCGCTTCGGCTGCGCAAGGGGCGGCTCTTCGCGACCGTCGAGACCAACCATTTCGCACCGGTGCGCCAGGCACCGAAGGGCACGCCGATCCGTTGCGCGCCCCATGAAACCCCCGTCTGGCTCCGGCCGGAGACCAACCAGATGCGGGCGCTGGTCGCGACAGACGGCGAGTGGGTGCCCGAAGACGGCGCCCTCTTCAACGCCTGCACCGACAAGATCGAGGTGATAGACCGCGGCAATCCGCTGCCGACGCCGGGCTCCGGCTGGATCGACTTCGCGATCATGACGAAACCTGGCCCCGACGGGACGGGCCGCATCGAGATCTTTGCCAACGACAAGTGGGTGGTCACCGTGAAGGGCCATATTGGCCACAACGACCCGCCGCTGGGCGACAACCAGTATTTCAAGTTCGGGCCCTATCGCGCGGCCGCCGACGGATACTGGACGCTCTACTACGACGACTTCCGCCGCAGCCTCGACAAGGCCGACGTGCTCGGCCGCGACGCAGCCTGCCTGTTGGAAAACGCCGCCGCCTGCTGACACAAGTCAAGCGGGGCGCGACAGAACAGATTTTTGCCATGACCTCCGGTGGACACGCCGCCGTGAGTGAGCTAGCATTTTCCCTGGGGACAAAAGGAAAAGACTGACAGGGAAGGCCCGCATATGGCGCCGGCGACCGACCTTCTGCGGGTCGAGAATCTAAGTGTTTCGTTTTCTTTGCTGGGAGGTACTATCGAAGCCGTAAAGCGGGCGGATCTTCGTGTCCTGCCCGGCAAGGTGACGGCTTTGGTGGGGGAATCCGGGTCCGGCAAGTCCGTCATCAGCCAGGCTGTCATGGGTATCCTGCCGCAATCTGCGCGGGCATCCGGCAGTATTCTGTTCCACGATGCGGCAGCGGGCAGTTCGCCCGTCAACCTTCTCGACCTGCCACGTGACGGCCGGGCTATCCGGGCCCTGCGTGGGGCGCGCATCGGCATGATCTTCCAGGAGCCGATGACCTCGCTCTCGCCGCTCCACACGATCGGCAACCAGATCTCCGAGGTGCTCACGATCCACACTGGCCAGACGCGCGCCGAACGCCGCGGCTCGACCGAGGAGATGCTGGCGCTCGTCGGCTTCAAGAATCCGGCGCGGGCCTTCGACATGTATCCGTTCGAACTCTCGGGCGGAATGCGCCAGAGAGCGATGATCGCGATGGCCCTGATCTGTCGGCCGGCACTCCTGATCGCCGACGAGCCGACAACCGCGCTCGACGTGACAATCCAAGCACAGATCCTCCAGCTCCTGCGCGAACTGCAGGAAAAGCTCGGCATGGCGATGCTGCTGATTACACACGATCTCGGGGTGGTCGCCAATGTCGCCGACGAGGTCGTCGTCATTTATCACGGCGAAATCATGGAAGCCGGGCCCGTCGGACCGATCTTCCGCAAGCCCCAGCACCCCTATCTACGCGGCCTCATGGCCGCCGTTCCACATTTCGACATGAAGCCCGGCGAGCGCCTCAAGGCGCTGCGCGACCATCGCGTCGATGCGAGCCGGCTGATGGACCAGAAGGCGGGAACGGCCGGCGCAGCGCGCGGCGACGGCGAGGTGCTGCTCTCCGTCCGTGATGTCGTGAAGACCTTCGAGAACCGCAAGTCCGGCTGGTTCGGCAAGGGCGGCGTCGAGCCGTTCCGGGCCGTCGACGGCGTAAGCTTCGACGTCCTTCGCGGGGAATGTCTGGGCCTGGTCGGCGAAAGCGGCTGCGGCAAGACCACGCTCTCGAAGATCCTGATGCGTGCCGTCACGCCAGATGCCGGCAAGGTACGCTTCAACAGCACCGCCGGCTCGATCGACCTGCTCCAGGCGGCGGGCCGCGACCTCGAGACGTTGAGGGCCCGGATCCAGATGGTGTTCCAGGATCCGGTGGCCTCCCTCTCGCCGCGCATGACGATCCGCAACATCGTCGCAGAGCCGTTGGAAATCCATGGTCGCGGCGACGCCGCCTGGCGCCAGCAGAAGGTCGTCGACCTGCTGGAGGCGACCGGTCTCGGCAGCCGCCATCTCAACCGCTATCCGCACGGCCTGTCGGGCGGCCAGCGCCAGCGGGTCGGCATCGCGCGCGCGCTCGCGCTCGGACCGGAGCTGATGATATGCGATGAGCCGGTCTCGGCGCTCGACGTTTCGGTGCAGGCGCAGATTCTCAATCTTCTCAAGGATTTGCAGCGGGAACTTGGACTGACCTACATCTTCATCTCGCACAATCTCGCCGTGGTGGACTACATGGCCGATCGCATCGCCGTCATGTGTGCCGGCCGCATCGTCGAGATCGCCCCGCGTGCCACGCTGATGCGCGCGCCCGTCCATCCCTATACCCGGTCGCTTCTCGCCGCCGTCCCCTTTCCCGACCTCGACCGCAAGCTGGATTTCGTCACCCTGGAAAAGACCGGCGCGCGCGACAGCCGCAGCTGGTCGCCACAGTTCCGCGAGGCCGAGGGCGAAGCCGAGCTAGATTTCGCAGATCTGGGTGACGGTCATCTCGTACTCGCCCGGCGCTCCGCCGATGCGCGGGAGCTCAGGCCATGATGCACCGTCGCACCTTCCTCGGCTCGATGGCCGCACTCGCCGTGCCGTTCGTCGCCCGCGCCCAGGCTCCGGCTGACGAGCGGGAGCCGCCCTTTCTCCATGATCGCCTCCGCGCAGCCGCGCTGCCCGACATCGCCGACCGCCTGCCGAAAACGCCCCGGGTGATCAACCTCGCCCAGATGGGCCGCAAGCCGGGCCGCTACGGCGGCGAAGTGCGGATGCTGATCGGCAGCCAGCGCGACATCAGGCAGATGACGATCAACGGCTATGCCCGTCTTGTCGGCTACGACGACCGGCTCAATCTCGAAGCCGACATTCTCGAGAGCTTCGAGGCGGACGAGGACCGTGTCTTCACGTTCCGCATCCGCGAGGGGCACCGCTGGTCCGACGGCGAACGCCTCACTTCAGAGGATTTCCGCTATGCCTGGCAGGATGTCATCCTCGACGAGGATCTGCGCCGCGGCGGTCTTCCGCGGGAGCTCCTGAGCGGCGACCAGCCGCCGGTCTTCGAGGTGATCGACGACTATACGGTCCGCTTCACCTGGCCGACGCCCAACCCAGACTTCCTGCCGGCACTCGCGGCGCCGCAGCCTCTCGTCGTCGTCATGCCGTCGAAATATCTCAAGCAGTTCCACAAGAAGTACCAGAACGAACACAGGCTGTCGGCGCTGGTCGAGCAGTACCGCGCCAAGCACTGGCGCGATCTTCACACCAAGATGTCGCGCAGCTACCGCCCGGAAAATCCGGAACTGCCGACGCTCGATCCCTGGCGCAACACCACGGCGCCGCCGGCAGAACAATTCGTCTTCGAGCGCAACCCCTTCTTCCACCGGGTGGACGAAAACGGGCTGCAACTGCCCTATATCGACCGGGTCCTGCTCAATGTCAGTTCGTCCGAAATCATCGCGGCCAAGACCGGCGCCGGCGAGAGCGACCTGCAGTTCAGCGGCATCGACTTCACCGACTATGCCTTCATGAAGGACTCCGAGAGCCGCTATCCCGTCAAGGTCAGCCTGTGGACCAAGACGCAAGGGTCGCTGCTTGCCCTGCTGCCCAATCTCAACAGCGAGGACGAGACCTGGCGCAGACTGTTCCAGGACGTGCGCGTCCGGCGTGCATTGTCGGTCGCCATCGACCGCACCGAGATCAACAAGGCGGTGTTCTACGGCCTCGCCGCCGAAAGTGCCGATACGGTGCTGCCCTCGAGCCCGCTCTATCAGCCGAAATACAAGACTGCCTGGAGCCAGCACGACCCTGGTCTCGCCAACCGGCTTCTGGACGAGGCCGGGCTCTCGGCCCGCGACGAGGACGGCTTCCGCCTGCTGCCGGACGGCCGGATGGCCCAGATCGTGGTCGAAACGGCCGGTGAGAGCACGCTTGAGACGGACGTGCTCGAACTCGTGACGGACCATTGGCGGCAGGTCGGCATCTCGCTTTTCATCAAGACCTCGCAGCGCGACATCTTCCGCAGTCGCGCGATGGCCGGACAGATCATGGTCTCGATGTGGTCCGGCCTCGACAACGGCGTGCCGACCCCGGACATGAATCCAGGCCAGCTCGCCCCCACGGCAGACGACCAGCTGCAGTGGCCGGTCTGGGGCACCTTCTACCTGTCGAACGGACAGAAGGGAAAGGCACCGGACCTGGCTGAGGCGAAGACGCTCGTCGATCTGCTCGAAGAGTGGAAGCACAGCACCGACCAGGCGGAGCGGGGCGCCGTCTGGACCAAGATGCTGGACCTCTATTCCGACCAGGTCTTCTCGATCGGCATCGTCAACGCCTCCCGCCAGCCGGTCCTGCGCTCGGCCCGGCTGCAGAACATGCCGGAGAGCGGCCTCTACGGCTTCAATCCGACCTGCTATCTGGGCGTCTACAAGCCGGACACCTTCTGGCTGGCCGAGGAGGGCTGACGATGCTGCGCTATATCCTCTGGCGCATCACGGTGATGGTGCCGACGCTCCTGATCATCTCGGCGTTGATCTTCACGATCATCGAACTGCCGCCCGGCGACTATTTCGAGAGCTACATCGCCGATCTCGCCGCCCAGGGTGAGCAGGTCGACCTGCAGGAGATCGAGCAGCTCCGCCAGGAATACGGCTTCGACAAGCCGCCGGTACTGCGCTACTTCTACTGGGTCGGCGGCATGCTGCAGGGCGATTTCGGCTATTCCTTCGAATACCAGCTGCCGGTCAGCGAGGTCGTCGGTGACCGTTTGTGGCTGACGGTGCTGGTCTCCTTCTTCACCATCATCTTCACCTGGATCATCGCCTTCCCGATCGGCATCTATTCGGCCACCCATCAATATAGCTGGGGCGATTTCGGCCTGACCTTCCTCGGTCTGATCGGCATTGCGATACCGAATTTCCTCTTCGCGCTGATCCTGATGTATTTCGCCAATATCTGGTTCGGAACGTCGATCGGCCACCTGATGGACGAGCGTTTCCTCAACGAGGGCATGAGCTGGGCCAAGGCCCAGTCGATCCTCGAACATATCTGGATTCCCGTCATCATCGTCGGCACCGCGGGGACCGCCGGCATGATCCGCCGGCTGCGCGCCAATCTGCTCGACGAACTGCAGAAGCAATATGTGGTGACCGCGCGTGCCAAGGGCCTGCACCCGTTCCGGACGCTGGTAAAATACCCGCTGCGTATGGCGCTCAACTTCTTCATATCGGATATCGGCTCGATCCTTCCGGCCATCATTTCGGGCGCCGAGATCACCGCCATCGTTCTGTCGCTCGAGACGACCGGTCCGATGCTCATTAAGGCATTGCAGAGCCAGGACATGTATCTCGCCGGTTCCTTCCTGATGTTCCTTGCCTTCCTGACGGTCATCGGCGTGCTGATATCGGATATCGCGCTCGCCCTTCTCGATCCGCGCATCCGACTGCAGGGCGGGAGCACCAAATGAGCCATCACGTTCTGCCTCCGCCGGGCGAACCACTCGGCCACTATGTCTCCGACGCCCCCTTCGACCCCTATTCGGTCGAGACGATGACGCCGCAGCAGGAGCGCGTCTTCCGTGCATCTCAGCTCCGGCTGATCTGGTGGAAGTTCCGCCGGCACAAGCTCGCGGTCGTCTCTGCCGTCTTCCTGCTGCTGCTCTACGTCGTGATCGCGCTGGCCGAGATTCTGGCGCCATATAACCTTCACACGCGCAACGTAGACTTCATCCATGCGCCGCCACAGCCCGTCCATCTATTTCATGAGGGCACCTTCGTCGGACCCTTCGTATACGGCCGGGACATGACGCTCGACATGAACACGCTTAGGCGCAACTACGCCGACAATCCCAACAAGATCGAGCGAATCCGCTTCTTCTGCTCGGGCGACAGCTACAGGTTCTGGGGCCTGTTCGAGGCGCGCTTTCATGTCGTCTGCCCTGCCGAGGGCGGCCAGCTCTTCCTGCTCGGCAGTGACCGGCTCGGTCGCGACGTATTCTCGCGCATCCTCTACGGGGCGCGGGTGTCGCTCACCATCGGCCTGCTCGGTGTCGCAGTCAGCTTCGTCCTCGGCATTGTGATCGGCGGTCTCGCCGGATATCACGGCGGCATACTGGACATGATTGTGCAGCGCATCATAGAAGTACTCCAGTCGATCCCGAGCATCCCGCTCTGGATGGCGCTCGCCGCCATCATGCCCGTCACCTGGAGCCCCATGCTGATCTATCTCGGCATCACAGCAATCCTCGGCCTGCTGGACTGGACCGGTCTTGCGCGCGCTGTGCGCTCGAAGCTCCTGTCGCTGCGCGAAGAAGATTATGTGCTTGCCGCACAGCTGATGGGAGCGAAGACCGGCCGCATCATCGGACGGCATCTGGTGCCTGGATTCATGTCGCACCTGATCGCGACGGCGACCCTCGCCATTCCGGGCATGATCCTCGGCGAGACCGCGCTGAGCTTCCTCGGTCTCGGCCTTCGGGCACCGATCACCAGCTGGGGCATTCTGTTGACCGAGGCCCGAAGCGTCAGCGTCATCGCCTTCTATCCATGGCTGATGTTCCCGGTCATCCCGGTCATCCTCGTCATCCTTGCCTTCAATTTCCTCGGCGACGGTCTGCGCGATGCTGCAGACCCTTACAAGTAACGGAGTTCGCCATGCGGATGCGTCCAGGAACACCAAGAGATCGGAGTACCGCGACCGGGGGGCCCCGCCGATGACCCGCCGCGTCGAAAACGCCCGCATCCTGATGTATAGCCACGACACGTTCGGGCTGGGACACCTGCGCCGCTGCCGCACCATCGCGCATGCGCTGGTCGAGGACTACAAGGGCCTCGAGGTCCTGATCATTTCGGGTGCGACCATCGCCGGCGCCTTCGACTACCGCGCCCGCGTCGACTTCGTGAAGATCCCGAGCGTCATCAAGCTGCGCAACGGCGAATACGAATCGATGGAACGCCACCGCAACCTCGAAGAGACTTTGAAGATGCGCGAGGCGATCATCCGCCACACCGCCGAGTCCTTCCAGCCTGACATCTTCATCGTCGACAAGGAGCCGATGGGGATGAAAGGCGAGGTTGAATCGACGCTCGCCTATCTCAAGACGCGTGGCACGACGCTCGTGCTCGGCTTGCGTGAAGTCATGGATGCGCCGCATCTCCTCGATGCCGAATGGAAGCGGAAGAACACGCTGCCGAAGATCGGCCAGTATTACGACCACATCTGGGTCTATGGCCCGCCGGACTTCTACGATCCGCTCGTCGGCCTCGACGTGCCCGACTCCGTGCGTATGAAGATGAATTTCGTCGGCTTCCTGCAGCGCAGCGTGCCCAATGACGACGGTGCGTCCCGCCGGCCGGACGGCGACTATATCCTGGTAACGACGGGGGGCGGCGGTGACGGCGCCGACCTCGTCCGCGACGTGCTGAACGCCTACAAGGAAGACCGCAGCCTCGACCATCGCGCCCTCGTCGTGCTCGGACCCTATATGCCGGCCCTCAAGCGGGCGAAGCTGACGCGAAAGGCCTCCACACTGCCCTATGTCGAGGTCATCGAATTCGACAACCGCATGGAACAGCTCGTCGCCGGCGCCAGGGCTGTCGTGGCCATGGGCGGCTACAACACCTATTGCGAGATCCTGTCCTTCGACAAGCCGGCCCTCATCGTCCCTCGCGTCCAGCCGCGCGAGGAGCAACTGATCCGCGCGATGCGCGCGACCGAGCTCGGGTTGATCGACATGCTGCGTCCGGAGGAAGCCTGCGACGCGATGCGGATGGCCGGCGCGCTCCGGCGCCTGCTCGTGCGCGAGCCACCGTCGGTCACGGCGCAGGAGAACATTCGGCTCGAAGGCCTGCCGCACATTTCCCAGATCGTCGGCCGGCTGCTCGACCGCCGCCATCCCGACCACCTCTCCGTCGTCAAGGGTTGACGCGACGTGCACGAACGCCGCCGCATCGCCATCATCCTGAAGGGCTATCCGCGCCTTTCGGAAACCTTCATCGCGCAGGAAATCCTCGGGCTCGAACGCGCGGGCCTCGATCTCGTGCTCGTCGCGCTCCGCCGCCCGACTGATACGAAACGCCATCCCGTCCACGACGAGATCCAGGCGCCGGTGATGTATCTGCCGGAATATCTGCACGAGGAGCCGGGCCGAGTCCTCTCGGCGGTGCTGCGCTGCCTGCCGAGACCCGGCTTCTGGACGGCGCTCGCCGCGACGGCACGCGATTTCCTTAAGGATCGTACCCGCAACCGCATTAGGCGCTTCGGTCAGGCCGTGGTGCTGGCGGCCGAGCTGCCCGATCGCGTCGGCTGGCTCCATGCCCATTTCATCCACACGCCGGCCTCGGCCACGGCCTATGCCAGCATGATAACAGGCATCCCCTGGACCTGCTCGGCACATGCCAAGGACATCTGGACGTCTCCGGACTGGGAGCTCGCGGGCAAGCTCGGGACCAATCGCTGGACCGTCACCTGCACCCGTACCGGCTACGAGCATCTGAAATCGCTCGGCGGGCCCGATGCCCATGTGCATCTCAGCTATCACGGCCTGGATCTCGCCCGTTTCGGACCCTTCGACGGCGAACGCCCGCGTCGCGACGGCAGCGATCCCCTCGACCCCGTGCGGATCGTCAGCGTCGGCCGCGCCGTGCCCAAGAAGGGTTACGACATCCTGCTCAAGGCGCTTGCCCGCCTGCCGCGCGACTTGCACTGGCGTTTCGAGCATATCGGCGATGGCGACATCATCAACGCCTTGAAGGCCGAAGCGGAGGCTCTCTGCATTGCCGACCGGCTGACTTGGCGCGGCGCCCTCGCCCAGACCGACGTGCTGGCCACCTATCGCGCGTCGGACATCTTCGCCCTCGCCTGCCGCATCACGCCCGATGGCGACCGCGATGGCCTGCCGAACGTCATCGTCGAGGCTTGCAGTCAGGGCCTTGTCTGCATCTCCACCACCATATCGGGCGTGCCGGAACTCTTGACCGACGGCGTCAACGGCCGGCTGGTCGCGCCCGAGGATCCGGACGCTCTGGCAGCGGCACTCGACACGCTGATCCGCGATCCGGACGAACGCCGGCGGCTCGGCGATGCGGCTGAGACACGGGTGCGCGCCGACTTCGATTTCCACACCTCGATCAGGCAGCTCGTCGGCCTCTTCGAAGCCGAATGGGAGAAGCGGTCGTGACCGCGCCGCGGATTTTCTTCTATGTCCAGCACCTGCTCGGCATCGGCCATCTCGCCCGCGCCAGCCGGATTGCCGGAGCGATGGCGCGGCAGGGGATGGACATCACCGTCGTTACCGGCGGCCTGCCCGTCGACGGTTTTCCCGGTCCCGGCATCCGTCATGTCGCCCTGCCGGCGATTGCCTCGGGTGACGCCGGCTTCAGCGGATTGGTCGATGCCGGCGGCCGGCCCGTGGATGCCGCCTTCGAGGCGGCCCGGCGTGCGGCGCTGATCGCAGCCTTCGAAGAAATCCGGCCGGATGTGCTCGTCATCGAGGCATTCCCCTTTGGCCGTCGCCAGGTCCGCTTCGAATTGCTGCCGCTGCTCGATCACGTAATGGCGCTGGCCCGCCGGCCGCGGGTCGTCTGCTCGCTCCGCGACATCCTGCAGGAGCGCAGCAAGCCCGGCCGCGACGAGGAGAGCGTAGCCCTGGTCGAGCGCTATTTCGACCATGTCCTGGTCCATGGCGACCCGGATTTCGTGCGGCTCGAGGAGACGTTCCCGCTCGCCACCCGCATCGCCGACAAGATCCTCTATACCGGGCTTGTCAGCGCGCCGCCGCCGCCGCCACCCGCGGAAATCTTCGACGTGATCGTCTCCGCCGGTGGCGGTGCCGTCGGCAGCGGCCTGATCCGCGCTGCGGCCGGAGCCGCGCAGGCGCTCGGCAAGACGCTTCGCTGGGCCCTGATCTCCGGCCCGAACCTGCCGCAGTCGGATTTCGGGACGATCGCCACGGCGGCACCGGGCAATGCCAAACTCTTTCGCTTCCGCCGCGATTTCGCAAGCCTGCTCGGGGGGGCGCGCGTCTCGGTCTCCCAGGCCGGCTACAACACGGTCTGCGACATCCTGCGCGCCGGCTGCGGCTCGGTCCTCGTGCCCTTCACGACAGGCGGCGAGACCGAGCAGCGGGTCCGGGCCGAACGGCTGGCCTTGCGCGGCCTCGCCACGGTCGTTGAGGAAGACACACTCACCGTCGGCGCCATGGCGGAGGCGATATCCCGCGAGCTCGCGGCGGGCCGGCGCATCGAGCACGGGCTTGACCTCGACGGTGCAGATCGCACGGCCGAGATTCTGCGCACCTTCATGTGAGGCTTGTCAGACCGCGCCGATCAGCATGAATCGGGTATATTTCTTCATCGGCAGGCTTCCCGACCAGAGGAGGTCGGACAGTCCGGCCTGGGCGACGAAGGCTTCGAGCGAAGGCACGCAATTGATATGGGTCGGCTCGCTGAAATAGTCGTTGGACTGCAGCAGCACCCGCGTGCCAGGCGGAAGCAGACCAAGCCAGCCGCGCAGGTCCGCAATATGTTCGCAGCTGGTATTGATGACCAGATCGGCGCCGAGTGCGGCATAGTCGAGCGCATACATGTCGGCGGTGATCGCCCGGAAGCGATCCGTCCAGGCCCGGTTCATCGTCTCGGCGACCGGCCCGACATCAGGATCGATGTCGTAGCTGTCGATGGCCGCGATTTCGAGCCTGGGATCATCGAACAGGATTCCCGCAAGAATGCCATACCAGCCGCCGAGCAGCACGATCCGCCCGATCCGGCTGCCGAGCGTCGCGTGAAGTGCGTCGCGGGCCCACATCTTGCAGCCGATCTGCTTGTGGTTGAAGGCATTGCCCACATCCGCCTCGGGATGCTTGCCGATCACGGCGGCAAGGCCGCCGAGAAGCGGGCTGGACGTATAGGCGGCGATACCGCGCGCCATGTCGAAAGCGCTTTCGCGCCAATCGGTTGCGGAGAGTTCCGGAGACTGGATGGTGTTCGTCATGGGCTTGTTGTAGGCTGGAGCCAGAGGGAGCGCAAGCGATGCCAGGGGCGATCGAGACGACAGGGCCTGCGGCCGCGCCGCGTGGAGTTGCGCGACAGGTGCGCGATGACAGGTCGAACCTGTGCGGCGTGACATTTTTCTTGACTCGCAGCCCGATTTTGGCGTCGTTCGCAGATGGCCGCGCGTGTCTGCCGTCCGGCGGACATGCGCCAGAACCGGTCCTCCCGGTCTATCATCTCAGGGCTAGCTGATGGAATATCGTCTCTCCCGTTACATCTGGACCCATACCCGGAAGCAGCAGATCGGGATCCTGCTCATCGTCGCCCTGTCGATGATCCCCTATTTCATGTCCTTCGACCTGCCCAAGCAGATCGTCAACGGGCCGATCCAGGGCAAGGGCTTCGACACGCCGGGTGCCACCCAAACCTTCATGGCGATCTCTTTCGACCTGCCGTGGATCGGCCACGTGGCGCTGTTCGACGGCTTCACCCTCGACCGTCTCGGCACGCTCTACGCGCTGAGCGCTGTCTTCCTGCTGCTCGTCATCATCAACGGCCTCTTCAAGCTCTATATCAACACCTACAAGGGCCGGCTCGGCGAACGGCTGCTGCGGCGGATCCGCTTCGAGCTCGTCGACCGCGTCCTGCGATTTCCACCCACCCAGTTCAAGCGGGTGAAGGGCGCCGAGATCGCCAGCATGGTGAAAGACGAGGTCGAGCCACTCGGCGGCTATACCGGCGAGGCCTTCGTCACGCCGGCGCTGCTCGGCGGACAGGCACTGACCGCGCTGTTCTTCATTTTCGTGCAGAACTTCTGGCTCGGTCTGATTGCCGCCTTCATGGTCGGCATCCAGGGCTTCATCATCCCGCGCATGCGTCGCCGGCTGTTGGTCCTCGGTCGCGAGCGCCAGCTGACCGCGCGCGAACTCTCGGGCCGCATCAGCGAGATCTTCGAGGGCATCACCACCATCCGCGGCTACGACACCACCAACTACGAACGTGCCGACATCGCCCACCGTCTCGGCCGGATCTTCAAGATCCGCTACGACCTCTATCAGTGGAAATTCCTTGTCAAGTTCATCAACAACTTCCTGGCCTCCGTCACGCCCTTCCTGTTCTACATCGTCGGCGGCTATCTGGCGCTGCAGGGGCAGATCGACATCGGCCAGCTGGTTGCCGTCATTACCGCCTACAAGGATCTGCCCGGCCCGCTCAAGGAACTGATCGACTGGGATCAGCTGCGCCAGGACGTTCAGGTCAAATATGTGCAGGTCGTCGAGCAGTTCAGCGTCGAAAGCATGATCGACGAGAAGGTTCAGGTCGTCTCCCATGACGACATGCCGCCGTTGCGCGAGCCTCTCTCGGCGGTCAATCTGACGCTGAGCGACGATTCCGGCGCACGCCTGCTCTCCAATGTCTCGATGCAGGTGCGACCGGGCGAGACGGTGGCCTTGATCGGCACTGCAGCCGGGGGCGGCGAGTCGCTCGCCGATGCGCTCGGCCGCGTGCTGTGGCCGGAATCGGGCCGGCTGACCTTCGGCAAGGATGACATCCTGCAGCTGCCGGATGCGGTGATGGGTCGTCAGCTCACCTATGTGTCGTCGGAACACTATCTCTTCCAGGCGAGCCTGCTCGACAACCTTCTCTATGGTCTCAAGCACGCGCCGCTGAAGCCCGCGACCTATGACGGCGAGGCGCTGGACCATCGCAACTGGGAGATCCGAGAGGCCCAGCTGGCCGGAAATCCCGACTACGACATCAACGGGGACTGGATCGACTATCGGGCGGCCGGCGTCGACGGGCCGGAAATGCTGCCGGGCGCCATCCGGGCGGCGCTGGATGCCGTCCTGCTGTCGCGCGACATCTTCGAACTCGCACTCCGGTCCGTGGTCAATCCGGCCGAGCATGCGGGCTTCGCCGACCGCATCGCCGAGCTGCGCCATGCGCTGCGCGAGGCGCTCGAGAAGGAAGACCTGAGCAGCCTCGTCGTGCCCTTCGATCCCGACGCCTACAACACCGAGGCGACCGTCGGCGAAAACCTGCTCTTCGGCGCGCCGACCGGCCCTGAGCTCATGGGCCCGGCGATCGGCAAGAACGCCTACTTCCTCGATATCGTCTCCCGATCCGGCATCGACCGGATGCTCTACGCCATGGGCGTGGAGATCGCCGAGAACGCGGTGGACCTGTTCAGCGATCTTCCGCCGGACCATCCGTTCTTCCAGCAGCTGACCTTCATGACTGCGGACGACATACCGCAGTACCAGTTGCTGCTCCAGCGCATCAAGGGTCGGCCCTACGAGGAAGTGGCGCAGGAAGACCGGATCCGGATCATCCGGCTGAGCTTCCTCTATATCGAGCCCCGTCACCGTTTCGGCCTTCTGACACCAGAGTTGATGGAGAAGGTCGTGGCGGTCCGCAAGGAATTCCACGCCGGCCTGCCGGAAAGTCTCCGCGGCGCCATCGAGCTCTACGATCCGGCGCGTTTCACGGCGTCGGCAACGTTGCTCGACAATGTCCTGTTCGGCCGCATCAGCCACAAATACACCGACGGGTCCGACCGTATCCGGTCGATCATCCTCGAGCTGATCAAAAGCCGCGGCCTCTACGAAAGTGCGCTGGCAGTCGGCCTCGACTACAATGTCGGCGCCGGCGGTCGCCGCCTGACCTCGGTGCAGCGCCAGAAGCTGGGCCTTGCCCGCGCGATCATCCGCAAGTCGGTCCATTACGTCCTGAACAGGCCGCTGCCGGGCCTCGACCAGCGCGTGCAGCACAAGATCGTGACGAACGTGATCGAACTCATCCGCGCCCGCGATCCCGACGCTGCGATCCTCTGGGTGCTGAGCAATCCCGAACTCGCCCCTCTCTTCGACCGCATACTCGTTTTCGACAAGGGCAAGCTGGCTGCCGACGGCAGTCACACGAATCTTGTTGAAAAAAGCACACTCTTCAAGGAACTTGTATCCGGATAGTCACATTGCGGGGCTAACCGGACACAGTAGCAAGGCCGGATACGTTTATGCTCAAGGATGAAGTCCAGACCCTGCGGCAGGTGCCGCTCTTCGCCGGCGTGGCGCCCGCCAAGCTGAAGCTGCTTGCCTTTGCCTCGGACCGCGTCAGCTACCGCCGCGGCGAGACGCTGTTCCACCAGGGCGATCCCGGCGACGCCGCCTATGTGATCCTCGAAGGAAAGGCCGACATTCTGACCGATGCGGCCGGCGGGCAGATCAAGGTCGCCGAACTTTCGGACAATGCCATTGTCGGCGAAATCGCCATCCTCTGCGATACGTCGCGCACCGCGACGGTCAAGGCCGCGGCACCACTCGAAGCTCTGCGGATCCGCAAGGATGACTTCCTCAAGCTCCTTGCCGACTATCCGGACATGATGTTCGAAATCCTCCGGGCGCTCGCCCAGCGCCTGTCGCGGACGACCTCGGAACTGACCGAAGCAAGGGCCCAGATCAAGAGCACCGTCGAGCCGGCGCATGATTGATGCGCGCCGGCGGCAGCTGACGGTGATCGTCATCCCATTCCCTGCGTTCATCAATTGCGGCAATATTTCGGCGAATCCCAAATTCGGACTCAGCACTGGCCGGAATTCCGTATATTGAGAACAGGACAAGCGGCCGGGCGTGAGGGAGACACGGGTGTTTCGAGTGCATTGTTGGGGCGTGCGGGGGAGTTTGCCCGTATCCGGACCCCAATTCGAGAAGTACGGCGGCAATACGTTCTGCATCGAAGTGCAGTGCGGAGACCACCGTTTGCTTTTCGACGCCGGATCCGGACTGCTGCCGGCCTCCCGCGCCCTGATCGCCGAAGGCGTCAAGACGTACGATCTCTTCTTCAGCCATTGTCACTACGACCACATCGTCGGCCTGCCGTTCTTCCTGCCGATCTATTCTCCCGACACGACGGTCAGGATTTGGTCCGGCCATCTCGACGGTACGATGACCACTGCCGAGATGATGGACAGTTTCATCCGTCCGCCATGGTTTCCAGTGCGGATGAACATGTGCCGGTCACGCCTTGATTTCCGAGACTTTTCTGCCGGAGACACGTTGGAGGTGGCGCCCGGACTGACCGTGAAGACGGCGAAGCTCAATCATCCCGGCAACGCCACCGGATACCGCATCGAGTGGCGCGGCAAGGCCTTCGCGATCATCACCGATACGGAGCACGTGCCGGGCGCGCCGCTCGATCCCAACGTACTGGCGCTGATCGATCGTGCTGACCTCTTCCTCTACGACTGCATGTATGTCGAGGAGGAAATGACCAAACACGCCGGCTACGGTCATTCGTCCTGGCAACATGCCGTGCGTCTGGCACATGCCGCCCAGGCGGGGAAAGTCGGGTTCGTCCATCATTCGCCGCTTCGGACGGATGCCGAACTTGACGCCATCGCACGGGAAGCCGCCGAGTTCATGCCCGGCGCCATCGCTGTCGCCGACGGCCAGGAATTCGACCTGCTCGACCGCGACTGAGGCCTCTCGCGTACCGATCAAGCCGCCGGTGGCGGCATGAGGTCGCCGGGCGCCGCCCAGCGGCAAGCCGGATGACCGGTCGTCACGGCAAAGAGCGTCTCCAGGAAATCCCAGGCTGCCGCATCGTGCACAAGATGATGGGTAAGGAGCCCCATCGCATCGCGGCTCGGCTCCATCCGGTCCAGCCGCGCGACGATGTCGGCGACGATATCCCCTGCCGGACGGCAACCGCGCGTTCCGTGCCAGTCCATGATATCGGCATGGGTGTTGACCATGGCGAGCGGGCCCGGCTTCTCCGGACCGAAGACCGAGACGGCTCGATAGCCCAGGGGACCGAGATACGGCAGAAGCGCCGCGTCGATCCGGTTCCATGGCGGAACCAGCACCGGCAGTGTCCGGGGGCCGAAGAGGTGACGCAACCGGTCCAGACTCTGCCCCAGTTCACCGAGAACCGCCTCGGCCGGGCGGTGTCGGCCAAGCTCCTGCTTCTTCTCGCCGCGCCCCGCGTGATTGTGATGCGACCAGCCATGCGGCAGGACTGCGATTTCAGGCTGTTCCCCGACGAGCGCCGCGAGCTCGGGAGTTGCGGGTGCCGGTATGACCGCCAGCCCGAGCGGCACCCGGTAACGGGCGGTCAGCGCCATCAACGCACGCAGCGCCGGCGTCGGCGCGACGGCATCGTCGTCGCGCAACCAGAATCGTGCGACGCGGCCATCCGTCTGCCATTGGTCGAGCCGCGCAAGAAGGGGATCGAAATCGGTCGTCATGAAAGCCCCGTGAATTCGCGGATGATTGTCATGAGGCGGCGGGAGCCGCCTTCGAGAGACCGCTCCTCCGCAACGAAACGTCGCGCGTTGCAGGCCAGCCGCGAACGCAGTTCCTCGTCGGACAGGAGCCGGTCGATCGCTGCGGCGAAGGCGTTTATGTCGCCATCCGGCGTCAAAACCCCGGTGCGCCCGTCGAGAACGACGGAAGGCACCCCCGCCGTTGACTGCGCGACGACAGGGAGGCCGGCGGCCTGCGCCTCGAGATAGACAAGACCATAGGCCTCGCCGACACCGGGCCACACGAAGACGGCCCCGTTTGCGAGAATGCCGGCTATGTCGGACTGGTCGAGCTGTCCATGCCAGACGATCCGGCCGGCTTCGAAGCCCGAAAACAACTCCTCCACCGCTCCCCGCACCGGGCCGTCTCCGACCACGGCGAGCGACCACGTCCGTGTCGCGACCTTGCCGAGCGCGGCGGCCAACAGCCGGTAGCTGTCAAGCTTGTCGCCCTCGCGCATCATCGCCACCGTGACCAGCTGTCCATGCACGGGTTTCGGCGTGTGGACGAGAAAGGGCATGGCGTCGAGAAAGGGCGACAAAAGCGCCGACCTGGCATCGGCGAAATTGCCGAGCAGACCTTCCCGGTCCCTGTCGGTCATCGATATGTTGACAGAAGCGGCCCGCACCGCCGCGCCGACCGGCGCCTGCATCGCCTGCCATCCTTCCGCATCGCGCCGTCGCGAATAGGACGCTTCGACGGTGACATAGGGAAGCGAAAACTGCTGGGCGAGAACGGGCCCGATGAGGTCCGGGGCCTTGTAGTAGGGATGGTAGCAGAAAACCAGATCCGGAGCGCCCCCGGCGGACCACGACGCGGCAATCCGGGAGATTTCGGCCTCTGCCTCAACCTGGAGCACGCCGATCCCATCCGTGGGCGGCGTCTTCCGGAACGGTCGGAAGACCGACATCACCTCCACAGAGGCACCCCCGAGTTCGAGGGCCCGGATCAGGAGCCGGGCCATCAGCCGGTCGCCCGACGGCACGGGATGGTCGGGCGGCTTGATCGGCGCGTAGAAAGCGACCCTCATGCCTGCTTCTGCATGGCGAGCGCTTCCGCCTCCGCCTGGGCCTTCTGCATCTGCACGAGATGGGCGGCAGCGGCTCCGCCCTTGTCGTCGCCGCCAACCTGCACCGTCGGCTGGGCAAAGCCGATGCCGTTTTCGGCAAAGACCTTGCGGATCATGGCATAGGCCCGGCGGCGGATCATCGACTGATTGCCCGGCTTGGCGGTAAAGGCAAAGCTGAGCTCGATACCGTAGTCGCTGATCTGCTCGACACCTTTCATCTTCACCGTCTGGATGATCAACGGGCCGAGCTCCTCGTCGGCCTGCAATTCTGCTCCGATGACTTTGGTCAGCTTCTTCGCCTTGGCGATGTCGGTGTCAAAATTGACCCGTAGACGGAACTTGTCGATTACCCAGTCGCGGCTCATGTTCTGCACTGCGCCGAGCGCACCGAAAGGCACGGTGAAGATCGGTCCGCGATGATGGCGGAGCCGGACGGACCGCAGGCTGAAGCCCTCGACCGTGCCCATATAGCTCCCGCTCTGGATATATTCCCCGACTCTGAACGCATCGTCCATCAGATAGAAAACGCCGCTGATGACATCCTTGACCAGTGTCTGAGAACCGAAACCGATCGCCATTCCGACCACGCCTGCGCCGGCGATCAACGGGGCGATCTCGATCCCGAGCTCCGCGAACACCATCAGAGCCGTGACGACCAGGAGCGTGGCCGCCAAGGCATTCTGGAAGATGGGCAGCAGGGTGCGGACCCGCGCCCGGCGTGCCGCCTCGGCGCCCGTATCGTGTTCGTCGCCCGCCACAGAGAGAAGCTTGCGGCCAATGGCGGCCCGCGCAACGGCCCAACCGAGATCTGCGACGAGGATCACGATGGCACTCTTCAAAAGGCCTGCCACGATCGAATCGAGGAAACCGTTCGCGCGCCCAATGGCCGCAGGGTCGTTCTTCCACACCACATAGAGCGAGGCGAGGGCTAGACCGATGACCAGGGCGCGCACGCCCTTGACGAGGAGCACGGTCGGAATGCTGGAATCCACGTCTCCGGGCCAGCGCGTCGCCGCGAAGGCCCGCGCGACCCTGTCGACGGCCGGCAGCAGCCTCGGCAGAACACCGGCATAGAGGAGGACCCAGAACAGAAGCAGGAATCCCGATACCCACACTGTCCAGAGGACGAGAAGGCCGAAGACCTTGAAGAGACGGATACGCGCCGGCTGCGGTCCCGGGTCGCGCAGAACCGTCTCGATACTGATGGCGAGAAGGATCAGCGAGAAGAAGACCGCGAGCAGCCTGATCACGTCATGGTCGACCTTGAAGGCCGTGCCGATACCGAGGCACGCCATCCCGAAGATCAAGACCGCGGTGAAGGCGACCACCCGCTGATAGAGACGGCGCTCCATGCTGCCGGCCGCCCGGGCCATGGCGTAGACGGCGAGTGCGACGCGGAACACGATCGCGCCCAACAGGAAATGGACGATGACGGTATCGAAGGCCGGCGGCCAGTTGACCGAGAAGAACACAATCGCTGCGATCACCGCGAAGGCGATGAGGGGCGCCACCTGCCTTGCTGCCTGAACCAGGATCGGGAAGGCACCAAGCTGCGAGAAGGGAAAGAACCGCCGCGCCAGCCACTCACCGCCGAGCGCGACGAGCACGATCCCGATGATGATGAAGGTCGGTGGCGGCAACCCGGTATCGAGCGACTCCGCCAGCACCCTGCTGAAGACCGAGCCGATCTCGCCCGGCGCACGCGGCAGCGCCGCCAAGAGCGCGCGGAAGCGATTGCGGAGATCGAAGCCCATTTCGCGTAGATCATTTGCCTGCGGTGCCACCATGGGCGTCGCAGGCGCGGTCTTTTGTTGTGCCTCGAGCCAGGCCTTCACCTGCGGATCGCTGATGATCTTGACGAGTTCGGCGATCTTCTCCGGTGCCGGCGCTGGTGCCTGCGCACGGCCTGCGGTTGCGACCAGCCCGAGAAACAGGCACGCCAAAACTGTCGCTAGAAAACCGCGCTGCATGAAAGCTCCTAAATATCCGCTCCGATCCGCGATGTCTCCCCACGCGGCCGTGCTCGCACCTTATCCTGAGTCAGCGGGAGAGAAAACCTGCCCCGGCCGCGCCCGCCCTCAATCCTCGGGGTCGGCGAAGCGCAGCAGGCGCGGGATGTTGCAATCGATGATGCTACCCTGACGCTTGATCGCCCCCGCTTCCTCGAGTTCGAGAATGGCCCGGTTGATCCGCGGCCGGGATGCGCCGAGAATGGCCCCGAACTCGACCTGGCTGAGCTTGAGCTGCAGCCGCGCCTCTTCGGGCAGGTCCTCGCCATGGACCTGCCGGAGCGCGGCGAGCAGGAAGCGGGCGACACGGGCATCGAGGTTGTAGAGGGCGATCGTCTCGAGCGTCTGGTTGGTCTCGCGCAGCCGTTTGCAGAGAAAGTTGACAACCGCATCCGCGGCCTCGGCATGCCGCGCCATGAAGGCCCGGAAGTCCTTGCGGCCGATAACGTAGCCCTCGCTCGCCACCGCGGCTGCGGCATCGGCCGACCGCGGCTCTCCGTCGAGAACAGACATTTCGCCGATGAGCGAACCCGGCTCGAAATGGCGCAGCGAGAGTTCCTTGCCGTGCGTCGTATAGACCGAGACCTTGATCCGTCCCTCGGTCAGCAGGATCATGTAGTTTCCTTCCTCGCCCCGCTGGAAGATGACGGTGCCGGCCGGCCATTTGCGCAGCTGCGCCATGCCGATCGCCTGCTCGATCAGTTCCTTCGGCAGGTCTTCGAAGATCGGGAAGGATTTCCAGAAGGCGAGGCTCTTGTTGATCTCGGTCATTCGTCACCCCGGTCGCGGCTTTCTCGGGCAGCCGTCCCATTCACCCGTCAGGCAGATACGGGATTTTCGCGCCCGCTGACAAGCCGATAGTAGGCTTCGAGCTCGGGGATCGCGGGTTCTTCCGGGTCGAGCAGCGGCGTGCCCGCATAGTGCGCAGCAAGGAAGCGAAGATGACGCTCTCTTTGGTCGGGCGTGATGGCGGAAACCACGGTGAATACGGGCGAGAGCGCGCTGCGCCCCTTGACGCGGATGCGGTCGAGTTCGACGATGGGGTAGCGGCTCTCGGCGGCGCGGGCCGTCTGCTCGCCGATCAGGAGCGGGGTTGCATAGTTCTTCGAGGCGCCTTCGAGGCGCGAGGCGAGATTGACGCTGTCGCCGAGCGCAGAATAGTCGAAGCGGCGCGCCGACCCCATATTGCCCACCACGCAGTCGCCGGTATTGATGCCGATGCCGATCTTGAGCACCCGCGGCGGCCGGCCGGAGAGCCGCGCTTCCTCGGCGAGTTCGGCATTGAGCCGGCTGGTCGCCGAGAGCATGTCGAGGGCTGCACCGACGGCGTGCAGCGCGTGGTCGGGGTCATCGAGCGGGGCGTTCCAGAAGGCCATCAGGCAGTCGCCGATATATTTGTCGATCGTGCCGTTATGGGCGAGGACGCAGTCGCTGAGCGGCGTCAGCAGCCGGTTGATCAGCGACGTCAGTTCTTCGGGATTGTCGCGGAGCTCCTCCGAAATGGTGGTGAAGCCGCGCACGTCGCAGAACAGGATCGTCAGCGTCCGACGCTCTCCCCCCAGTCGAAGCTGGGCGGGGTCCTGCGCCAGCCGCTGGACGAGTGCCGGAGACAGATATTGCGAAAAGGCGCGGATGATCTGCATCCGGTTCCGCCGTTCCTCGACATAGTCAACCGCCGCCTGCCCGCCCGCAGTGAGAAGATAGCCGAGGACCGCTGCCGCCGGCGAGAGGAAGACCTGCCCGTAGCGCAGGGACAGAAAGCTTGCGGCACCAAGACCAGCAACAGCAGCCACCGCAGCCAGCCCGCTCTGCCATCCGAGCGGCCGCCAGGAAACGAGCGCGGCGGCAGCGACCACCGCAGCCAGCAGCAGGAGCTGGATCTGCGTGCCGGGGACGCCCACGGTCAGGCCGCGCCTGAGATTGTCGAAGATCGTCGCCTGGATCTCGACCCCCGACATCAGCTGGCCGGTGCGGACGGTAAAGGGCGTGGCAAAGGCATCTGCGGCCTTTTCCTTGATCGTCGGAGCGTTCTGGAGGCTGAGACCGACGAAGACGACGCGGTCCTTGAAGAAGCCGGGAGGCAGCATCGTAGCCGGATCGAGCGCCTGATAATAGGACACGGTCGGAAAGCTGCGGGCGGGTCCGAACCATGTCAGCAAGCGCCGCTCGGCAAAGAGATCGCCCGCAAGCTGCCCCGCGACGAGACCCGCTGCGAAGCCGTCTTCATATTGCGGCAGCGCCCGGAAGACGCCATCCGGATCGAGCGTCACCGAGGCCACGCCCGACCGCGCGCCGGCTTGGGTAAACGCAGGCAGGGGCTCAGTACGGACCAGCTGATCGGCCTGCGGCGACTGGATCAACGTCTCGTCGGCCGCGAGCATGACATCGGGTCCGAGCGCAGCGGCCAGGGCCGCGTCATTCTGCGGCGAGGACGGTTCGGCGAAGATTACGTCCAGCGCAACCGCCTTGGCGCCGGCGGAACGCAGCGCTCGCACCAACTTGGCATGCAGCGTGCGCGGCCAGGGCCATTGCATGTTGATGTCGGAGAGAGACGGCTCGTCAATCGCTACGATAATCGGCCCTTTCTGGTCGAGACGGCCGGGCTGCTGGGTGGCGAGATAGTCGTAGATCCTGAGGTCCACGAGATGCCATGCCGGCAGCTGGGCGAGTGCCGCCGCCGCGACGAAGCTCGAAACGGCCACGATCGCCAACGTCAGGGCTCTGCGGCGCCGCAACGCCGCGCCCGTGCCCCTATCGCCGCTCGCCAACCCATTCGACTGCATGCGACCCCAAATTCCCTGAAACTGCAGGCGGTCAGGCCACCCGCGGGCATTCGCGCCCTTGCGTCGTCAGATAGCAACACTCGGCGACAAGCGCAAAAGGAAAGGCCGCCACCCCCGCAGGACTTGAATTCCATGAGCCACGATGAAAGAAAGCCTCAGGTAATCAAGCACGGAGGCATATGGGCCGGAGGACATGCGGCCTGCCACCGTGATCGGGGGTTGAATGGCGAAAGCAGCGGTTCCGTCGGGATCTGGGTTTCGTGCCCAGCGCGGGCAGCGGCCGGCGCCGCGCGGGCACAGCCTGCATGCGTTGCTTCTGAGCGGGTTGGTGACCGCAGCCCTCATCGCGCCCTCGCTTGCGCGCGCCGAGATATTCCCCCGCATATCCGCGGCCGAGGGCACCGTCGTCGCGCGCAAGACTGGTGAAGAGGCACAGTTCGTCGACCTGCCCTCGTGGCGGCCCGTCGACGTTGACCAGAATCTCCTGGCCGGCGACACGTTGCGCACCAATGCCGCCGGCAACCTGACCATCCGTTTCGCCGACAAGTCGATCGTCCGCATGGGCCGCAACACGACCATGCTGGTCAAGAAGATCAGCAGCGAGACCGACAGCATCCTCAGGCTGCAGGAAGGCACGATCTGGGCGCGCGCCGCCCGCGGCGGCTCGAAGGTGGAGGTCGATACCCCGGCCGCGACCGCGGCGATCCGCGGCACCGACTGGACGCTGCAGGTGAGCGGCAACCGCACGACGCTGACCGTGCTCGAAGGCTCCGTCGAACTCGCCAACGGACAGGGTTCCGTCGTGGTCAACCAGGGCGAAGGTGCCACGGTGACGATCGGCCAGGCGCCGCGCAAATATATCCTCGTCAATCTTCGGGAACGCGAGCAGATCCTGCTCTATAACGAGCTGCGCGACGTCTTCACCGAACTCTCGCCGAGCGGCATGGACGGCACCCGCGCGCGCGCCGAACGCCGGCGCATCCTGGCGACAGACGCGGGCGCCCGCAGCGCGGAGGACTGGCTGGCGCTCGCCGAAACCTCGCTCGGTCTCGCCGACCGCAAGGCGGTGCGGGCTGCCCTCTCGCATCTGAAACGCCCGCTAGGCCCTACGGCCGAGGCCCGCGCCAAGCTTGTCGAGGCGCTGCTCGCCGGCCAGGAAATGCGCTATGCCGAGGCGGCAGGCCTTCTGTCCGCCGCTCTGCCCCACCTGCCGCACGACCGCCGCGCCACCGCCGCCTACAGCCTGTGGTTCGCGCGTTCCCTGGCCGAGCCCGGCAAGGCGCTGCCGCCGCCGGACCCCGCAGCCTTTGCCGACGATCCCGCCGCAGCACTCGCCCGCGCCGAAGCGGTCGCCCATCTCGAAGGACCGGCGGCGGCCATCGATGGTCTCGCCGCCGCCGAAAAACGCTTCCCGCGCGACGCACGCCTGCCCGCAGCCCGCGCCGCTCTGGCCTTCCAGCTCGATCGCCGCGACGAGGTGCAGGAGGCGCTCGCCCGCGCCCGCGCGCTCGATCCCGACGATCCCTCGAGCCTGCTGACGAGCGCGCAGTATCGCACCACCGTTTCGAGCGACGTCGACGGGGCACTCGCCGAATTGCAGCATGCCGCGGCCATTGCGCCCGGCGACAGCGCCATCTGGAACGAGATCGGCCTTGTCCAGTCAGAGCGCAACGCGATCGTCGAGGCGGACCGGGCGCATCGCAAGGCGATCACCGTCAATCCGGAAAACGCCGTGGTCCGCGCCAACTATGCCCGTTTCCTTATGGACTACGACCAGTTGACGGCAGCCCGGCACCAGCTGGACGTCGCCGAGGCGCTCGACCCCGAGGGCTATGCCGTCCTCGCCGCCAAGGGCCGCTATCTCCTCAAGATGGGCAAGACCGCCGAGGGCGAAAAGGCCCTGCTCGACGCGGCAGCCGTCAACCCGACCTATGGCGACGCGCTGGTCGGTCTCGCCATCGCCACCTACCAGCAGGGTGCCACGGAAGAGACGATGCAGGCGCTCGACAACGCCGACCGCTTCGATCCGAACAACCCGTCGATCTCGCTCTTGCGCGCCGGCATCGCAATCGACGAATTCCGGGCCGACGAGGCGATAATCCAGGCCCGCGAAGCACTCCGGCGCCGGGAGGCGCGCGGCGGCTACTATTCCGGCTACGACGTCAACCGCCAGGCCTTGTCCTATCTCGGCATCGCGCTCGACAATCTCGGCATGACGGAATGGGGGCAGTATTATGCCGACCGCTCGGCCGACCCATTCAAGGCCAGCACCTATTACGATGAAGCCGATGGGGGCACCGCGACCCCTTTCGTCAACCTGCCGCCCTCCGGACTGGAACGCTTCGCCAGTGGCAATGCGCAGTCGTCTCTCTTCCAGGGGAGCCTGCTCGACCCGCTATCGATATCGGGAGAAGACAAGAGGAATGGGCTGGAAAGGCGCAACTTCGTCGAGGCGTCGTTGCGCGGCGACCTGCTCACCGAGGGCGCTGGTCCCGGTTGGGGCACCTATGCGTCGCTCCAGGGCACCAGCTATGCCGGCATTCCCATGAGCTACCTGCTCGAAGGGTCTCTGACCCGCCCCAGGAGTGAGCGCGAAAACGACGATTTCGATGGCGGTTTCGGTTCCTTCCGGCTTGGCCTCCGCCCGACGCTGACAGACAGTGTTGTGCTGTTCGGCGACAGAAACGTCTCGGCCTCGCATTATCCCGGCCAGACCTTCGACCCGACACCGTTCGACCGGTCGCGCTCGGTGATCGATACGCTGGCCGGTGCCTGGAGCCATACGATCGAGGAGCGCAACGTCATCCAGGCTTATGTCGCCAACAGCAGGGACGACACGCGGCTGCATCTGAACTATGCCGACCAGGACCTCGATCTCGACCGGCACTTCGTCGACGAGACCCTTTCGGGCGGCATCAACCACATGCTGGGCCTCGGTCCGCTCACTCTTCGCTACGGGGCGGAGATGGCGGAACTCGACAGCCGCTTCGCCGAAAAGAGCCGCAATACCGCCGACGGCACGGTCGACCGGTTCCGATACTCCGGCGATACGACGGCGACCCGCAGCTATCTCGATGCAACGCTCGATCTTTCCCGTGACCTGGAATTCCAGGCCGGCGCCTACCGCACGCGCTACGACGGCGACGCGCCGCCGTGGGGACCGATCGACTACCGGCTGGGTGCCGCTTGGGCCCCGCTCGACGGGCAATGGCTGCGCGCCTTCTACCGCCGCGACACCCGCTTTCTGTCGGACTACACCCTGTCGCCGATATCGACGGTCGGCCTCGTGCCGATGGACACCAATGTCGTGACGGGCGGCCAATTAGAAACCGCAACGCTGCGATGGGACTCGGAATGGAACGAGCGGCTATTCACCGCGGTCGAATACCAGCACCAGCGATTCTCGGGGCTCGGCCTGCAATATGACGACAGTTATGCCTTTCCCGCGACCACCGACGGCACCATCGACCGTCTGACCTTCAGCGGCAACTACTGGTTCGGCGGCGGGCTCGGCGGCTTCGCCTCGCTCAGCCTCTATGACAGCGAGGACACGAAGGGCTTCTGGAAGGGTTACGACGTGCCGCTGGTGCCTGACTATCTGGCGCAGGCAGGGCTCAAATACGTCCATCCGTCGCGGGTCACGGTCACGCTAGCACAGAATTTCGTCGGCGAGCGGCTCGGGGCGCAAGACAGCCGCGTGACCGAGGACGGCGTCCCCTACCCAATCTTCGGCTATCTCAAGCCCTACACAACCACGGATGCCGCGCTCGGCTGGAAATCGCTGAGCGGCAGCCTCGAATTCAACCTGACGGTCAACAACATTTTCGACCGGCGTATCCAGTCGGCCGTCGGCATCCCCGCCCCCGGCCGCACCGTCTGGGCGAGCCTCACCGCGCGCTACTGACGCCGCTTCACCAGAGAAAATCGCCGAACCTGATGTCGATCACCAGCCGGCGTTCGACGCGGACCGTGATCGGGCCCGGGCCCGGGGTCGTATCCGGGCTCGCATCGCGGAGGACGACGTCGCGACGGGCGGCGCGGTCGATTGGGGTGGCGATGTCGTCTGCCATGACCCGCAGCTGGCGGAACGAGGGATGCGCGGCGAGGCTGAGCGCACCGGCCGCCGCGCCCAGGCGCGCGCCGCCGGCAAGGCCGGGGGCGGCCGGACCGCGGGCGAGGCCGGCGAACAGGCCGCGCGGCGCTCCGGTGGGCGTGGCCGCGGGTGCGGGGCGAAGGCGCAGGTCGGCCGCCGACACCGGCATCAGTCCGCGGGCAGCGGCCGAAGCCGGGCCCGCATCCTCAACCGCGGCGTCATGCGCAAGGCGGAGCGCGCCCGCAAAGACCACCGCAACCAGGCAAACCGCACCCATCCGGCCGAGACCCGTCTTCATCACCCACATCCTCGTCAGGGAACCAATGTGGCGGAAGATCTAGCATCGGGGGCCGGGCCGATCTGTCGCAAACGTAACCCCGCCCCATGATCGAACCCGCCCCGCCGCAGGCCGGCAGGCGGCCCGCCAAGGGGATGCCTCGGCCGGGAGGCCGCAGGTCACGAGGAGAGCGGGCTGGATGGCTTTGCCGAGGCGCGGAAGCGGAAGGATCCCGCGACGCGCCCCCGGGGTCGAGCCGAGGCGGGCATCTCGGTCAGGCGACGAGGTCGGGCAGCATGCGGGCGAGCGCCAGGCCGACGGCAATGCCGCGGTCGAAATCACCTGCCGTATCGGGCATGGCATTGGCCGCCGCCAGGATCAGGTCGGCCAGGTCTTCGGGGTCGGCGGAGTTGCAGGAAGCGCGCGCCGCATTGAACGCGGTCTGGATGGCCGGGAGATTGACGGTAGAGGCGAGGTCGACCTCGGCCGGAAGGGTAAGCGGGGAAGACAGCATGGTCCGTCCTTGTTCTCTATATCAGAGAGTTCTTATACAAATGCGCAATTTATGGCAATCGCTTGAAGCATGAATTATCAGCCGGCGTCATGCTCCCGCAACGAACTGGCGGTAGCATGGGCACCCGCGCGCTGTGGCACCGCGCAGCACGCTGTGCCGGCCTAAGGCCGAAATCCGGGGCCGTCAATGCAGAAATCCGGCCTGCCGCCGCGGCCCCCGCCGGCTTGACAGCCGCCAAATAGGCGGTCCGGTGCCGTCCCGGCCGCGCCGCGATCCTTCGTGCCCTGCCGCCCGGACGCTCGGTAAAACCAGTTGAACAGGTCAAATCACGCTGCCCCGCCCTACCCTTCCGCCAAAAAGACACATAGTCTCGGCGCAGGTTTGTCTCGCAATGGGAAAGGAAGAGCGGATGAGTGACTGGAGCGCGGGCTATGTGGCCGATATCGGTTATACCTACGGCTATTACACGGAACTCAACCCGCTGAGGATCAAGCTTGCCTTCCTCAATGCCGGACTGGCGGTTCCTGACGTCACCCGCGCGTGCGAACTCGGCTACGGCCAGGGCCTGTCGGCCAATCTCCATGCCGCCGCGTCCACCGTCCACTGGTCGGGCACCGACTTCAACCCGTCGCAGGCGGCCTTCGCGCAGGAACTGTCGCAGGCGGCCGGGGCGAACGCCGCGCTCTTCGACGACGCCTTCGCCGATTTCGCGAACCGGCCGGATCTCGGCGAGTTCGACTATATCGGGCTGCACGGCATCTGGAGCTGGATCTCCGACGAGAACCGCGCCGTCATCGTCGATTTCATCCGCCGCCGGCTGAAGGTGGGGGGCGTGCTCTATATCAGCTACAACACGCTGCCGGGCTGGGCGGCCTTCGCGCCGATCCGCCACCTGATGGTGGAACATGCGGCCGTGCTCGGCGCCGAGGGCAAGGGCATCGTTTCCCGCGTCGACGGCGCGCTCGATTTCGCCGACAAGCTGCTCGCCACCAATCCGCTCTTCCTGCGCGCGAGCCCCCAGGTCAAGACCCGGCTCGACCGCGTCAAGGAGCAGAACCGCCACTATCTCGCGCATGAATATTTCAATCGCGACTGGCACCCGATGCATTTCGCGACCATGGCCGACTGGCTGGAGCCGGCCAAGCTGCAATATGCCTGCTCGGCGCATTATCTCGACCATGTCGACGCGATCAACATGAGCCCGGAACAGGTGGCGTTCCTCAAGGAGATCCCGGACCCGATGTTCCGCGAAAGCGTGCGCGACTTCGTGGTCAACCAGCAGTTCCGCCGCGACTACTGGGTGCGGGGCATCCGCCGGGTAACGCCGCTCGAACAGGCCGAGCAGATCAGGCAGCTCCGCTTCATCCTCACCGTGCCGCGCGCCGACGTGTCGCTGAAGGTGACGGGCGCGCTCGGCGAGGCCTCGATGAGCGAGGCGGTCTACAACCCGATCCTCGACCTCCTCGCCGACCACAGGCCGCGCTCGATGGCGCAGATCGAACAGGCGGTCGCCGCCACCGGCATCGGCATCGCGCAGCTGATCCAGGCGATGCTGGTGCTCGCCAACCAGGGCACGGTCTCTCCCGTCCAGCCCGACCCGGTCATCTCGAAGGCGAGCAAGCCGTCCGAGCGGCTCAATGCCCATCTGATGGCCAGGGCCCGCGGCAGCGCCGATGTCAGCTATCTCGCCAGCCCCGTCACCGGCGGCGGCGTCACCGTCGGCCGCATCAGCCAGCTTTTCCTGCTGGCTCAGGCGAACGGCCGCAAACAGCCCGCCGACTGGGCCGAATTCGCCTGGTCCGTGCTCTCGGCCCAGGGCCACAAGCTGGTGGTGGAGGGCAAGGCCGTGGAGAGCGTGGAGGACAATCTGGCCGAACTCAACCGGCAGGCCAAGGCTTTTGCGGAGAAGCAGGCGCCGATCTTGAAGGCGTTGCATGTGGGGTGAGTGGGGGGATCTCCAACTTCAGTGAAGTGTTAATACTAACGGCCCTTCTTTCCCGAGACTGGCGATTCCGAAAACCATAAAAAAGCCCTCGAAGATTTCCTCCGAGGGCTTTTCATCATTTGGACAGATCTCAGAAGATCAGACGAAGTCAGTCGCCGACAGATTTGTAACGCCAGTCATGTTGATGACAAGGTCGTTCGCATCGAGAACGCCAGAGCCATCCGCATCCACGTAGAGTTGCTTCGTCGTCGTGTCAAAGACAATCGTTATGCCACCGGCGAGCGCAGAGTTGGCGGCAGCCACGCCGGCAACTTCTTCACCGTAGTTCGAGCCGCTGTAGCCGAACCACGACAGGTCGATCTTATCGGCACCCGATACAAAGTCCGTAATGGTATCGAGGGTTGTGCCGACACTATCCATATCACCGAACCAGAATGTATCGGATCCTGTGCCACCCGTCAGGGTGTCTGCGCCATCGTTGCCCTCGAGCCAGTCATTTCCGGTCCCGCCATCGAGAACGTCGTTGCCGTCCCATGAACTCAGTTCATCGTTACCGGCACCGCCGGAAAGCTTATCGACCTTCAACGATGCGCTGTTAGACCAGATCGTATCGTCACCAGCGCCACCCGTTGCCGTAACGCCGTTGCTGTAGCCCAATGCTACGTGAACTGCACCCACGGAACCGGTTCCAGTGACCTTGGACGCGTCGAATGTCTTTACGTTGTAAAGTTCACTGTCGCCCCAATCGCCGAAGTCGATGCCCGACACGCCTTCCACGTTGACGGTGGTAGTCTCCTGCGCACCCACGAACAACTGAAAATCGTGGGTGTTTGCGACCGAGTTGGTATCCACCGTCTTGAAGTTCAGGGTGCTAACATTGCTGATCTGCATCCAGCCGTCACTGTCGAAACCGTCAGTGCCCTTGAGGACCACGTTCACAACATCATTGCCGGTCGTTAGAGCGTCCTTGACATTGATCTCGGTGTATTCACCGTTCGCCCCCGTCAGAACGAACGTTCCACCGTTGACGAAGTTATCGAGATAAAGCTCACCCCCCGGGACCCCGGGCACTCCCTGCTGGTTGGTAAACACCGAGGAGGTAACACCGCTCGCAGTGTTGTCCCCGGTCGAGATGTCAGTAGCAATGTCTCCCGCAGATGCAATATATACAACCGTAACCTTGTCGGTCGCCGTATCATAATTAACCGAAGCAATGTTTGAATTGCCGGCAATAATGTCGGCCTCCGCACTCGCGATTGCAGAGCCAATTTGATCGATAGTTGCGCCCGGAGCAATATCTACTCTGACACCTCCGATGAGTACAGAGCCACCATCAGAGTCGGCGGCGCCGGTTACATAGAAATACTGAGTCTCCGCAGTTGCGGCAGCATAGCCGTTATTGTTCGCAACTACCGGATCGGTAGTGAAAACACTATCTGTGTCAGTACCAACAACGTTAACGTTGCCGGCACCATCTGCGGTGATTGTAACAACACCGCCAGCAACGGTTGCCGTGACCAAGGCGGACGCCGTAGTGTCAGCGTTGATCGCATTCGTTATCGCCAAAGCTGCTTGGGCTGCAGTCATGCCGTTGATCAGGGAAACCGCGATATTCGTAGAGCCTATTGTGACAGTATAAAAGCCGGATGCCGTAACCGCGTTGCCCACGGTAATTGTATCGACGTCCTTAACCTCATTCGCTCCGTTCGTCTGCGTCGTGACACCACTGAACGTGGCACCGGAGTCGTCGTCAGTTACCGTGACGTCACCCTGGTTACCTGCAAAACGGTCATAGCGGAACGTGACCTCGTTACCGTCCAGCTCAAGCCCAACCAGATTGGGATTTGCTGCAAGCAGATCGGCTTCGGCGTCAAAAATCGCCTGCGCCACCTGGGCCTGGGTAGCGTTGGGAGCAACATCGATTGCCACACCGAAGATAACGATCTGACCGCCGTCCGCGTCACCGCCATTTGTAATCGTCAGTGTCTGAATTTCCCGAACGGCAAGGCTTCCTGATGTGCCGGCCGAGGTCACGGTAGAGACGTTGTCAAGGTTCGCAATGTCGACGGTAGCAGAAGTATTAGACAGCACCGCTGAAAGCGATACGGCTTCAAATCCGTCGATCTTTGCCGCAAACTTGCTATCCGCCGTCAAAATGTCGGCCGCGTAGACGTTCATCGCCAGAGTATCGGTCCCGGCACCGCCATTGGCCGAGCCAGTGCCGGTGAACATGCTGTTGACAGTCAGGGTGTCATCACCTGTGCCACCCGTGAATACGGCCTCCGTGGAAAGTTCTTCAAGAAGAACCACGCCCCCAGTGTTGGTCGAGGCATCAAATGTGACGACTTTGGCAAGGTCCGTCTGGAAACCGAGGCCCTCCGTAATGGTGATAGCACCGGCCCCACCAACCGTTACCGAAGTCGCCTCCGAGACGTCCAGTGAAAGCTGCTGCTTTGAGGCGTCAGTCGTCGTCGAGGCCGTAATCGCTACAGAGGTCGCAGTGTCGTCAGAAACCACATTCTCACCACCCGTCGCCGAGCCTGAGCCGTCAATAGTCAATGTGAGAGCGTGCGCCTTGGCATTGTCAATGGTGACATCCAGGTCGTTCGCCCCCTTCAGGGTCAAGGACGTGAGGGCATCGGACGTCAGATCAACGTCATAGCCGCTGTAGCCGGAGATGGACACTGACGCCAACGCATCCGCAGTCGTACCCGCGTCCGTGACAACGATCGCGTCTGTATTGCCCACAGCGCTGGCACCCAATGTCAGTGACACCGACGTGACGTTGTTCTTCGTGGTGACCGTAACCGCTTCGATACCCGCGCTGGTGTCGATGCCCTGGGCGATCCCGACAGAAGTCAGACCCGCCCAACCCGAAACATCGGCTGTAAAGCTGCCGCCAGCGTCTGCGACCGTAAGAGCTTCAACATTCTTCACCGTGGCAAGGGTGCTGAGCACCTCGCCCGTCTCACTCGTGCTGGTTAGCGACATCGTGTCCTTACCATCACCACCGTCGACAGAGTCGAAGGTGCCGAAATTGGAGAGCGGCAATCCAACAATTGTCTCATCAAGGGCCGTCCCGACGAGTGTGTCGATGCCGGCCGTCAGTTCGAGAGTCGTCACCGGAATGAGGTCGCCAGCGGTCTTCGTGCCATCCGCGAACTGAAACAGCTCGACGTTTGCTACCGTGGTCGTGCCGCCAGCGGTCACGATCTTGAAGCTGCCATCCGTGTTCTTCGTGATCTTGGCATCGGCAAAGTTGCCGTCGAGGATCACGGTGTCATCACCCGAGCCGCCGTCGACGCTGTTGGTGCCGGTGCCGCCGTTCAGCGTGTCGTCGCCAGAGCCCCCGAACAGCTTGTCGTCGCCCGAGCCGCCGTTCAGGGTGTCGTCGTCCGCGCCGCCCTTCAGGACGTCATTGCCCGCGCCACCGTTGATGGTGTCGTTGCCCTTGCCGCCAGACACGTTGTCGTCACCGCCCTTGGCGACAATGATCTCATCCTTGCCAGAGCCGGTGAAATCGTCGTCCTTGTTCGTAAGCTTGATCTTCTTTGCCATGATGGCCTCTCCATGTTTAACCGCGATCGCGGGGAAGTGGATTTGTCCCTCAATCGGAAGAGTACGTGTAAGTACTCCGACCCATCCCGAGTCCGCCTTTCATTGCAAGCTTACGGAGCAAGGTCAAACGAATACAATTTGGTCATGTATTTACCAGTTTAACAAATAGATAACTTTATTCATGGCGCGAGTCACCTCTATTTACTTGGATGTCATCCATATGTTCTATGCATTCTCTCGGCGTTTCTGAGGAAATGCGGGCGCGCACCGATTTGGCGTCGCGACCCCGGAATCGGCAGGACACCAGCCATGAGCCATCGGATCTCCCGCGAGACGACTCCCTATTTCTACGACCAGCGCGCGGCCTTCGCGCTGCTCCGCGCACGGCGCTGGCGCAACGGGCTCTACTGCCCGCGCTGCAAGTCGCAGCATGTGCGCGAGGTGAAGACGGTCAGGATTCTCGAGGCCTTTTCCTGCAGCGACTGCCGCTACAATTTCACCAGCACGGCCGATACCTTCTTCCATTCCGGCCGCACGCCGGTCTTCCTCCGGCTGCAGCTGGTGGCAGCCTTCGAGATCCTGCCCGAATCAGGCGCGCGGCCTGTCCTGGCGAAGATGCTCGACATGAAACCGTCGACGATCCAGAAGCAGTTCGAGCTGCTCGCGCTTCTGCCGCATGTCCGCTTCATCCCGGCGCGGGCCGACATCGCGCCGCTTTCCGCCTTCGATACCTTGACCGGCTTCCTGGAACAGCCCGCCGTGACCTTCTATCCCGGCGCCTTCGGCCGCCGGGTCGACCAGCTGCTCGCCCCCACCGGACGGCCGATGCGCCGGCCGTCGGAGCTCCAGCAGCCTGAAAGCCCCGAGGCGACGGCGTGATTCGTCGACCGGCCTCCGGCTGCACGCCCTGATCGGCCGTGCCGGCTTTTTTGCAATGCACCCAGAAAAAGTCAGAATCATTTGTCGGACAACACACATCGAGTCACCCATTTGGGGGATGCGGGACGCGTGGATTTGAGGCATCGTCCCGTTAAAGTCGTCCTGAGAACGGGGCGCGTGGGGAATAGAGTTCTGATGGGAATGGGTACATGAACAAGCTCGAACTGGGAAAATTCTGGTTGGTCCGGCTGGCGCAGGCGCTGCCCGAGAGCTCCATCCGCATGCGCACGCGGCTCGCCTGGCATCTCGCGGCGCTTTCGGTGGGCTCCGACGCGGAGTTTGCCGGCCTTACCGAGGCGCAGCTCGCGCGCTTTGCCGGCGGGTCGACGAAATTCCTCGAACTTCGCGGCCTCTATCTGCGCCAGGCGCCCGGCCTCGCAGCCCCGCTCGCGCCGCCGGCACCGAAGCGTCCGCAGCGGATCACCCTGCCCCGTTCTGCCGGCAAGCCGCTCGTTCGCTCGTAAGGACGACTTGAACAAAGAGAAGCTTTGTTGATTTCCGTGGGATGCTAAGCTCTCCCCGTCGGGGGTCGCTCCATGGGTTCCCGATAGCCTTTGCGGTCCGGGTCGCCCTCGACCGCAAAGTCCCGAGTGGGGCCGGCAGGCAGGTCCTGCCGGTCTTCCGCTCGGTCAACCCACCTCCAGCGGCCGGTGCCCGGCTCCCTGCCCGGTCCCGGCCGCACCGGCGCGGGATCGGGATTGACGGGCCCGGGACGGCCGGACCCGGGCGGACCGGAACAGCCGTCCCAGCCTCTTGCCGCTTCAGGTATCGCCGAGATCCCCGGTCTGCGCACGGGCGATGATCGTCAGATAGTCGATGAACAGCGGCTCCTCGACCACGATCCCCTTCATCTCGCAGAAGGAGAAGAAGGACTCGCATTCCTTCGGCGTGGCGGGCTGCGGCTCGGCGAGCAGCTGGCCCGAAATGCCGCGGTCGACGAGCGCGAACTGCGCCGGAGTGCGGATATCATCGCCGCGTTTCTGCCAGAGCGAAGCGGTCTTGAACGAACAGTCGAGCGCAAAACAGATGTCACGGATCGTCAGGTCGTCGCCGAGCGCATTCAGCATCAGGAAATACTGGAAGAACCGGTAGACCGGCAGTTTCGAGCCGTGGAAGATCGTGCCCGACAGCGAATTGAACATGTAGCCACAGTCGATGCAGCGATAGAGCTGCCGAAAGACGTTGGTATTGACCTTCTTGGTGAATTCCGAGGCGCAGCGCGGGCAATGCGGCTGCAGGCCGTTCCAGCGCAACGTGTCGACCATGTCATGGGCCAGCCCGTTGTCGCAAAGATAGGTGAGCGACCGGGGCGATACGAAATCACGCCTGCGTCCCAGTTGCGCAACATTGTCCACACTCATAGAGCTCACGCTCCCTCCATCCGCTACTCTATACCCCTCTCCTGCAGGTTTGGAAGCGAAAGACCGACAACCGTTCCAAAACAGGACGCTTGTTTATTTCATAATTTGGAGATGCTTGGTAGGTGTGACTTTTTAAACTGGGTAAATGACTGAACCCGCGACGCGCGTTTCTTACGTCAGGCAAGTTCAAATGCGCAAGAGCGAATATATCGACTGGGCCTCGGAGAAGGATTGCGCTTTGCCAAGTCGCCGAAAATGTTGCGGAACAATCTTGAAGGTCCAAAAAATTCGAATGCTCTCTGAGCAGTTGGCCAAGAAATTATCCGAACGCCGGAAGTAACCTTGAATAGACTTTCCCGTGGATCATCTGACGATGCCGCCTCAGACGGTTTCCGGGACGCGTTGCAGAACTCCGTTTCCGAAACCCTTCACAATCCGTGCGCGACGGATGCCGTCGCCCGGCTCTACCCTACGGCTCCGCCCGATAACCGTTCCGCGCATAGAATCTGTCGAGCTCGCGCGGTTCCGGGCGGGCGCCGGTGAAGATCTCGACATAGTCGGCCATGCGCTTCATGCGGGTTGCCAGCGTCTCCTCGGTGCGCATGGAGATATAGCCGATCTGCACGAGATAGAGCGTGCGCGCCCGGACGTCGGCGGAGAGGTCGGGCTTGCCGAATCGCGCGAACATCCGGGTCAGTGCCGCAAGCCGCGTGGCGTCGGCCTCCTCCACCGCGCGCGCGATGGCGGGCGATTGCAGCGCCCAGCTCCGGATGGCGAATTCGAATCGCGAATCGAAGAGACCGGGGTCGAGCCAGCAGTCGAAGACGTTGAGGGTCGCCTCGGCCAGCGTCTCGGCATAGGCCTCGGCGCGGCGCACCAGGCTCCCGGTATTGCCGTCACGCCAGCGGGAAACCAACGCGTCGAGCAGCGCCTCGCGATCGGCGAAGAACCAGTAGAAGCTGGTGCGCGACAGGCCGAGCCGCTTGGCCAGCGGCTGGATGCGCACCGCATCGACGCCCGCCTCGAGAAGCGCCGCCTGCGCCGCTGCGAGCCAGCCCTCCCGCGAGCCGCGCCAGCCCGTCTCCTGCCGTTCCTGGTCCATCGAGCGACGCTAGCAGAGGCGGGGCGGCGCCACAACAGGATTGTACAGAACCGTCAGCCTGCTGGACGCCTTCGACGACTAACTTGACGGCAGTGTACATTTTGCTAGGCTGCCGCCCACACGCGAACGGAGCCCGCCATGTCGACCGACCCCCTTCTCCAGCCCTTCCAGCTCAAGCATCTGACGCTCCGGAACCGCATCATCGTCACCTCGCACGAGCCGGCCTATCCCGAGGATGGCATGCCGAAGGGGCGCTACCGCGCCTATACTGTCGAGCGGGCGCGCGGCGGCGTGGCGCTGACGATGACGGCGGGCTCGGCGGCGGTGTCGAGGGACAGCCCGCCGGTCTTCAACAATCTCCTCGCCTACAAGGACGAGATCGTGCCCTGGATCCGCGAGATGACCGATGCCGTGCACGAGGAAGGCGCGGCGATCATGATCCAGCTCACCCATCTCGGCCGACGCACGCGCTGGGACAAGGGCGACTGGCTGCCGGTGCTCGCACCCTCCCACCACCGCGAGGCGGCGCACCGCGCCTTCCCCAAGAAGATCGAGGACTGGGACATCGAGCGCATCATCAAGGATTTCGCCGACGCAGCCGAGCGGATGAAGGCCGGCGGCATGGACGGCGTCGAGCTCGAGGCCTATGGCCACCTGATCGACCAGTTCGCCTCGCCACTGACCAACGAACTCGACGCTCCCTATGGCGGGAGCCTCGAAAACCGCTTGCGCTTCTGTCTCGACGTCTTCGCCGCCATCCGCAAGCGGGTCGGCGAGGACTTCATCCTCGGCGTGCGTTACACCGCCGACGAACGTTTGCCGGGCGGCAACGGCAGCGCCGAGGGCCTGGAAATCTCCCGCCGTCTCAAGGAGAGCGGCCTTATCGACTATCTCAACGTCATCCGCGGCCATATCGACACCGATCCCGGCCTCACCGACGTTATTCCGATCCAGGGCATGGCGAGCGCCCCGCATCTCGATTTCGCCGGCGAGATCCGCGCGGCGACCGCCTTCCCGACCTTCCATGCCGCCAAGATCCAGGACGTCGCCACCGCCCGCCACGCCATTGCCAGCGGCAAGGTCGACATGGTCGGCATGACCCGCGCCCACATGACCGAGCCGCACATCGTGCGCAAGATCATGGAAGGTCGCGAGGACGACATCCGCCCCTGCGTCGGCGCGAATTACTGTCTCGACCGCATCTACCAGGGCGGCCTGGCCTTCTGCATCCACAATGCGGCCACCGGCCGCGAGGAGACGATGCCGCAGCTGATCGAAAAGGCGGCCACGCGCCGCAAGATCGTCATCGTCGGCGCCGGCCCTGCCGGGCTCGAGGCGGCGCGGGTCGCGGCGGCGCGCGGCCACGCGGTCGTCGTGTTCGAGGCCGCGGCCCAGCCGGGTGGCCAGATCCGGCTTACCGCCCGCAGCCCTCGCCGAAGGGAGATGATGGGCATTATCGACTGGCGCATGGCCCAATGCGAGAAGCATGACGTCAGCTTCCGCTTCAACACCTGGGCCGACGCAGAGACGATCGAGGCCGAAGCTCCCGATGTGGTGATCGTGGCTACCGGTGGCCTGCCGCATACCGAGATGCTCGCTCGCGGCAACGAACTGGTCGTCTCCTCCTGGGACATCCTGTCGGGCGACATCAAGCCGGGCGCCAATGTGCTGATCTTCGACGATGCCGGTGACCACGCCGCGCTGCAAGCTGCCGAGATCATCGCCGACGCCGGCGCCCGGGTCGAGGTGATGACGCCGGACCGTGCCTTCGCCCCCGAGGTCATGGCCATGAACCTCGTGCCCTATATGCGCGCCCTGCAGCAGAAGGACGTGACTTTCACCGTCACCTATCGCCTCGACGCGGTCGAGCGGCGCGGCAACCAGCTCGTCGCCCATATCGGCAGCGACTATGGCGGCATTGCCCGGGAGCAGGTCGTGGACCAGGTGGTGATCAATCACGGCACCATCCCGCTGGACGACCTCTATTTTGCACTGAAGCCGCTGTCGTCCAATCTCGGCGCCGTCGATTACGACGCGCTGATCGCAGGGGCGCCGCAGGCCGTCGCCAGGAACCCCAATGGGCGTTTCCTTCTCTACCGCATCGGCGATGCGGTCGCCGCGCGCAACACCCATGCGGCAATCTACGACGCGCTCAGGCTGGTGAAGGACCTCTGAGGGAAATTGGATCGGTCACGATCGCGGACGGCGCATGCAGGGAACCCGTGCGCGCCGGCGTCGTTCAGGGCACTCAAGACAGAGGAGCCGAAATGACCGCCAAATCGATCCAGGACCTGTCCCAGCACATGCGCAAGATGGACTTCTGCATCCTGTCGACCCGCGAGGCCGGAGGGGGCGTGTCCTCCCGGCCGATGAGCAACAACGGCGACGTCGAATTCGACGGCGACGTCTACTTCTTCAGTTTCGAGAACACCCGCAAAGTGGCCGCGATCGACGTCGATCCCGCTGTCACCGTGTCTTTCAGCGCTCCGCCGAGCCTTCTGGGCAAGCCCGGCATCTTCATCGTGATCGAAGGCCACGCGACGCTGATCCGGGACAAGGCAGCCTTCGCCGAGCATTGGACGAGGGATCTCGAAATCTGGTTCACCGATGGCATCGATACACCCGGCCTGGTCCTACTGAAAGTCCATGCCCGACGGATAGAATTTTGGGACGGCGACGAAAACGCTGTCGTGGCCGTGCCGGCCGGAAAGACCGGGTGAGCATCGCTTGGCAAAACGTCGCGAGAGCGCTCAATGCACCGTGTTGATCGCCGGTTCATGCAGAACAGACCAGACCGAAGCGAGACCGGACGGCACAATTCTTGGTGGCGCGATCGCCTGATCAAACTTCAGGGTCGCGGCACTCCCACGCATCGGCCATACGCGGTGACCGGGCATCCGTGACCTCCCGCCCGCGCCCGTCCGTCGGAAAGCACATCCTGCGGTTCGGTTTGCGCCCTGCCATGGACGAGGTCGAAAAGACCCCGGCCGGCCCAACCCGGCCGGGATCAAGGTTGTTTCGCGAAAGGGAAACACGACATTTCTCGCCCGGCATTGTTTCTCGACGGCGTCGCACCGCCCCACGGTCCGTTTCCATGCGAGAACATTCCTGGCGTCGCAAAGATCCGCCGTGGCGGCGCCGGTGCCGAGAACTCCGGGTTGCGATCAGGCGCGCCGCCGCCCGTGCGGGTTCAGCGACGCCGGACAGCCGGCGAAAGTCCCCCATCACCCCCTGCACGCTTCGCTGGTCGTCGGCTCCCGTCCTGTCGTAGATCGCAGCAAGCTGGGGGACAATATCGAGCAACTGACGCTCAGAGGCAACGACTGGCCCGACGACCGCGGCGAAGACGACGTCCTCTCGGGGGCAGAGGGCAGTGATACCTTCGTCTTCGGCAACAGTCATGACGACCGGGTGACGGATTTCGCGATCGGCGTCGATCAACTGGGCGCGAGTGTGTGGCTCGATACCGGCGACTTCGACGCTAACATGGCTCATATCGGTGACGAAGCGGCTGACGCGGTCATCCGGTTCGGCGGCCACGGCGTTGCGCTGGTCGGGGTGGAGAGGGCCGACCTGTCCATCGCCGATTTCGTTCCAGCCGACGGCAAGCCATCTCCAGGCTGCGGCACGCCGCGCCCTCGCTGGGGGAGCGCGTGCGGTAACACTGATTGTTTAGGCAAACCACCTTGACTCCCGACCTTTGACTGTATTTTAATCAAGCCTGCGGTTTAGGCAGGACCTCCCGCAAACACATGACTTCGATAGTCGCAGGGCAGTTTGGCCCCATGGCGCCCCGTCTCAGGCGGGAACAGCGTCGTGGGGTTTTTCGCATTGAAGAGAGCATGACGGGCGTGATCGAACCTCTGAAGATCGGCATTCTCTACTCCACGACCGGGCCCTATGGCGCGATGGGGATCGACGCCCGCGACGGCGCGATGCTGGCGATCGAAGACTGCGCGAACAGGACCGGGCGCAGCATCGAGCCACACTTCTACGACCCGCATGCCAATCTCGGAGCCTATCTCGAAGGCGCAAGAAGCCTTCTGCGTCTCGGTTGCCGGCACCTCATCGGCACCATCACCTCGGCTGCGCGCAAGGAAGTCATCCCGCTTGTCGAAAAGCATGATGGTCTGTTGTGGTACATGTGTCCGTATGAGGGGTTCGAGGCCAATGAGAGCGTCATCTATGTGGGCGGCTGTCCGAACCAGCATCTGATCCCCGCCTTCGAATATCTCATCCCTCGCTACGGCGCCCGACCCTATCTGATCGGGGCCAACTATGTCTGGGGTTGGGAGATGAACAGGCTCGCGCGCGAACTGATCGGCAATGCCGGCGGGGAGGTCTTGGGGGAACGCTACCTGCCGCTCGAAGAGACGGCGGTTGACCGCGTCATCGCCGAGATCGCCGAACGCCGGCCGAGCTTCGTGCTCAACAACCTCATCGGTCCCTCGAGCTATGCCTTTCTCGAGGCGATGAAGGCGCTCGGAGCGCGCGACCCGGCCTTCACGCCGGAGAACTGCCCAGTGGTGAGCTGCGACCTTATGGAATGCGAACTCGATCTGATTGCCCCTCGTGCGGCAGAGGGCCAGCTCTGTGCGGCAGCCTATTTCGACACCCTTGATACCGCGGAGAATCGCGCATTCAAGTCCCGCGCGGCAATGCGCTACGGCCGTGAGCGCCGACTTTCGAGCGTGTTTGCCAGTGCCTATGCCGCGGTCGATCTCTGCGTGAATGCCATCATCGCGGCCGGGAGCGACGAACCGCAGGCTGTGCGGCGGGAAATTCACGCCCATGCCTGGCCCAGCCTGTTCGGGCCGCTCGACGTCGACAGCCGCACCAACCACGCCGCCCTGCCCTTCCATCTCGGCCGGATCAACGGCGACAACGGCTTCGATGTCATCGCCTCGCATTCGCCGCTGGCGGCCGACCCCTACCTCACGACACGGGGCACCCGCATGCCGGCGAGACTGCGGGTGGTGTCATGAACCGCACCCCGCATTTCACCGGCTGGCAGGCCGTGATCTTGCACCGCGAGGACGCCAATACCGAGCGGCTGGAACGCCAGCTCGGCCTCTTCGGCATCCGCGCGCGGCGGCAATGGGAGCCGCTCGCCGACTGGAGCGAAGGCGACATCATCCTCGTCGATGCGGACCAGGGCTGGGACGACCTGCTGCCGGGCGTCGGTCAGGCGCCGGAAAAGCCGCTGGTCGCGCTTCTCGGCTCGGAAGCGCCGGGGCGCATCGCCTGGGCGATGAAGCGTGGCGCAAGTGCCATCATCGCCAAGCCGGTCGCGGCCTCTGCCGTGTTCCCTGCCCTCGTCATGGCGGTGTCGATCCACGAGGAACGGCGGCTCGTCCAGGAAAAGCTACAGACCCTCGAGGCACGCGTCAGAATGCGGCCGCTGGTCCATGGCGCCGTGGAAAAGCTGCGCGCCGCAAGAGGCCTCGACGAGGAGCGCGCCTATGCCGTCCTCCGGGACAGTGCCATGCGCCGGCGGCTGTCGATAGAACAGGTGGCGGCGATCGTCCTCGGCGGCGCGGAAGCCCTGCCGGAGGTCGGCTGATGGCGGTCTTTCGCGCGCTTCTCCGCCAGCCGACGGCCCTGTTCGGCTTCGTCGTCGTTCTCCTCGTCCTGGTTCTCGCCATCGCCGCGCCGCTGATCGCCCCCTTCAGCCCCGACGAGCAGATGTTCGACGGGCTGACGCTCGAAGGCGCCCCGATGCCGCCCGGCGGTCAATTTCTGCTCGGTACCGACACGCTGGGGCGCGACCTCTTCTCGCGCCTGCTGTTCGGCGCGCGGACGTCGCTCATCATCGGCATCGTGGCGAACGGCATTGCCGTGGCCATCGGTCTCTTCGTCGGCATCGTCGCCGGCTATGCCCGCGGGCTGGTCGGCAACATCCTGATGCGCTTCACCGATCTGATGATGGCCTTTCCCGCCCTGCTGCTCGCCATCGTCCTCGCCGCCCTCCTGAAGCCCAGCCTCTGGATCGTCGCCATGGTCATCGCACTGGTCAACTGGGTGCAGGTGGCGCGGATCGTCTATACCGAGACGCGGGGCCTGGTGGAGCGCGACTTCATCATGGCCGAGCGCTCGCTCGGCGCCGGCCATGGACGCATTCTCCTCCTGCACATCCTGCCGCACCTAATCCCGACGGCGATCGTCTGGGGCACGCTCGGCATCGCCACGACCGTGCTGCTCGAGGCAACCCTCTCTTTCCTGGGTATCGGCGTGCAGCCGCCGCAACCCTCCTGGGGCAATATCATCTTCGAAAGCCAGAGCTATTTCCAGGCGGCGCCCTGGCTGGTCTTCTTCCCTGGCCTGGTGATCCTGCTGACGGCGCTCGCCTTCAACCTGGTCGGAGACGCGCTCCGCGATATTCTCGATCCGACGCAGCGGGGGAGAGGCTGATGGTCCTGCTGCTCGCCAAGCGTCTCGGCCAGGCGTTGCTCATCCTGCTGGGCGTCGCCGCAATCACCTTCGTGCTGCTCTATGCGCTGCCGGCCGACCCGGCGCGGATGATCGCCGGCCGTAGCGCCACCGCCCAGACAGTCGCTTCGATTCGCCACGAACTCGGACTGGACCAGCCGCTGCTGGTGCAGTTCTGGACCTACCTGACCGGCCTCCTCCAAGGCGATCTCGGTCGGTCCTATGCCCAGAAGACCGAGGTCTGGACCCTGATCGCGGCCCGCCTGCCGGCAACGCTGACGCTCATGGCGGCCGGCATCGTCGTCGAGGTCGTGCTTGGCGTCACCTTCGGCACCATCGCAGCCGTGAGGCGCGACAGCCTGGTCGACCGCCTGGTGATGACGGCCTCCTTTGTCGGCGTTTCGGCCCCGCAATTCGTCGTCGCCCTGCTGCTGCTCTATCTCTTCGCCGTGACACTCGGCTGGTTCCCGATGAGCGGCTACGGCAGCTTTGCCCATATCGTGCTGCCAGCCTGCACCCTCGGCATACTCGGCGCCGGCTGGTATGCCCGCATGGTGCGTTCGGCGATGATCGACGTGCTGAACCAGGACTATGTCCGCACGGCCCGCGCCAAGGGTCTGTCCTCGGCGCGCATCGTCTTCCGCCACGCCCTGCCCAACGCAATCCTGCCGATCATCGCGATGATCGGCATCGATATCGGCCAGTTCATGGGCGGCGTCGTGGTGGTCGAGGCGGTCTACGGCTGGCCCGGCATCGGCCAGCTCGCCTGGCAGGCGATCCAGCAGGTCGACATACCCATCATTATGGGCGTGACCCTGACCTCCGCGCTCGCGATCGTCGCGGGCAATCTTCTCGCAGACCTCATCGCGCCGGTCATCGACCCGCGCATCCGCACAACCTGACAGCTCCAACCAAAGAAGGGGAACATCAATGTTCAAACGCTGGTTACTCGGTACGACCATGGCGGCCGCCGTGATTTTCACGCCGCTCCTGGCGAGCGCCGAAGGCAAGGACATCGTCGTCACCTACAAGGACGATATCACGACCCTCGACCCCGCCATCGGCTACGACTGGGTCAACTGGTCAATGATCAAGAGCCTCTATTCGCGCCTGATGGACTACGAGCCGGGCACGGCGAATCTCGTGCCGTCGCTCGCGGAAAGCTTCGAAGTCGCCCCCGACGGCCTGACCTACACATTCAAGCTCCGGAAGGGCGTCAAGTTCTCGAACGGCCGCGAGGTCGTCGCGTCCGATGTCAAATACTCGATCGAACGCGCCGTCGATCCCAAAACTCAGGGGCCGGGCGCCGGCTTCTTCGGCTCGATCGACGGCTTTGCGGACCTCACCGCTGGAAAGGCCACCGGGCTCAAGGGCATCGAGACACCGGATGACGGCACCGTGATCTTCAAGCTCTCGCGGCCCGACGCCACCTTCCTGCACGTGCTCGCAATCAATTTCGCCTCCGTCGTGCCGAAGGAGGCCGTCGAGGCCGCCGGCGGCGATTTCGGCAAGAAGCCGGTCGGCTCCGGCACCTTCATCCTCAAGGACTGGACCATCGGCCAGAAGCTCGTCTTCGAGAAGAATCCCAACTACTACGTGGCCGACGTGCCGAAGATCGACAGCTTCACGGTCGAAGTCGGCCAGGAGCCGCTGGTGGCGCTGCTTCGCCTGCAGAAGGGTGAAGTCGACATTGCCGGCGACGGTATCCCGCCAGCCAAGTTCCTCGAAATCAAGAATTCGGCGGACGGCGCACAGATGATCGTTGACGGCGAGCAGCTGCATACCGGCTACGTCACGCTCAACACCAAGGTGAAGCCCTTCGACAATCTGAAGGTCCGCCAGGCGGTCAATCACGCGATCAACAAGGAGCGGATCGTCCGGATACTGAACGGCCGCGCGACGCCGGCCAAGGAAGTGCTGCCGCCGCTGATGCCCGGCTATGACAAGGACTATGCCGGCTACGACTACAATGTCGACAAGGCCAAGGCGCTGCTGGCCGAAGCCGGCCTGCCCGATGGTTTCGAGACCGTCCTCTATTCGACCAACACCGATCCGCAGCCGCGCATCGCCCAGGCGATCCAGCAGGATCTCGCGGCGATCGGCGTCAAGGCGGAAATCCGCTCGCTTGCCCAGGGCAACGTCATCGCCGCCGGCGGCACCGAGGGCGAAGCGCCGATGATCTGGTCGGGCGGCATGGCCTGGATCGCCGACTTCCCGGATCCGTCGAACTTCTACGGCCCGATCCTCGGCTGCGGCGGCGCGGTGCAGGGCGGTTGGAACTGGTCCTGGTACTGCAACCCGGAACTCGACAAGCGCGCGGTCGCGGCAGACTCCATGTCGGATCCGGCCAAGGGCGCCGAGCGCATCGAGGCGTGGAAGACGATCTTCACGGATGTGATGAAGGATGCCCCCTGGATTCCCGTCACCAACGAGCGCCGCGTCGTGGCCAAGTCGCTGCGCATGGGCGGCGCCGACAACATCTATATCGACCCGACCCGCGTCATCAACTACGACGCGATCTTCGTGAAGTAACCATCGCAAACGTCGAAGGCAGCCCCTCATCCGGCTGCCGCCACCTTCTCCCCGCTCGCGGGGAGAAGGGGTTTTGGCACCCCTGGTGCCTCTAGCGTCCCCTCTCCCCGCGCGCGGAGAGGGTCAGGGTGAGGGGCAATTTCTCGGAGCATTCCCATGTGCAGCATTTGCAACCACACAATCCATCGCGCCCAGCACAATTTCGGCTGGAACCGCGATTTTCCGCCGGCGCTGACGGCAAAGCCCGGCGAGACCATCCTCTTCGAATGCATGGATTCCTCGGGCGGCCAGCTGGGCGCCGATGCAACGCTCGAAACGCTCGTCAATCTCGATTTCGCCAAGATAAACCCGGTCTCCGGCCCGGTCTATGTCGAGGGCGCCGAGCCGGGGGACGCGCTCAAGGTCACCATCAACAAGTTCCACCCCTCGGGCGTCGGCTGGACGGCGAATATTCCGGGCTTCGGCCTGCTCGCCGACCAGTTCAAGGAGCCGGCGCTGCATGTCTGGTCCTATGACGCGGTTTCGATGACGCCGTCTGCCTTCGGCCCGGGCGGCAAGGTTCCCCTGAAACCCTTCACCGGTACGATCGGCGTCGCACCCTCCGAGCCGGGCCTGCATTCTGTCGTCCCACCCCGACGTGTCGGCGGCAACATGGATATCCGCGATCTGACGGCCGGCGTGACGCTCTACCTGCCCATCGAAGTCGAGGGCGCGCTGTTCTCGGTCGGCGACACCCATGCCGCCCAGGGCGATGGCGAGGTTTGCGGCACGGCGATCGAAAGCCAGATGAATGTCGAACTGACGCTCGATCTGGTCAAGGGCGCCAACCTTAAGACGCCGCGCTTCACCACGACCGAGCCCGTCACCCGCCATCTCGACGGCATGGGCTACGAGGTCACGACCGGCATCGGCCCGGACCTGATGACCGGAGCCCGCGAGGCCGTGATGCGCATGATCGACCTCCTGTCTTTGGAACATGGCTACAGCCCGGTCGACGCCTACATGCTCTGCTCGGTCTGCGGCGACCTGCGTATCTCCGAAATCGTCGACATGCCCAACTGGGTGGTCTCCTTCTATTTCCCCAGGATCGTGCTCGCGTGACAGACGGACAGTCGAAAGATGCGCCGGGGCCCAGGACCGCAGTGGATAAGCCTGCTGTGACACAAGCTCCGGTGCTCCGCGTCGAGCATCTCTCCGTCGACGCCCGGACGCCCGATGGGCTGAAGCGGGTGCTCGAGGACATCACCTTCGACCTCGAGGCCGGCGAGACGCTCTGCATTGCCGGCGAAAGCGGGTCAGGCAAGTCGGTGACTTCCCTGTCGATCATGGGTCTTTTGCCCAAAGCGTCGTTGAAGATCTCTTCGGGCACGATCCGCCTCGGCGAGCGGGAACTGACCACGCTCTCCAACAGCCAGATGCGGCACATCCGCGGTGGCGAGATCGCGATGATCTTCCAGGAGCCGATGACCTCGCTCAATCCCGTGATGAGCATCGGCGCGCAGCTCACAGAGGCGATCCGCGAGCACCAGGGCTCGACCACGGCCGAATCTCTTGCTCTCGACATGCTCGAGGCGGTGCAGATTTCCGAACCCCGGCGCCGGCTGGCGCAGTTCCCGCACGAGTTGTCGGGCGGCATGCGCCAGCGGGTCATGATCGCCATGGCGCTGTCCTGCCGGCCCAAGGTGCTGATCGCCGACGAGCCGACCACGGCGCTCGACGTGACGGTGCAGGCCCAGATCCTCACCCTGATGCGCAAGCTGAAGGCGGAGTTCGGCACGTCGATCATCATGATCACACACGACATGGGCGTCGTGGCCGAAATGGCCGACCGCGTGATCATCATGCAGCAGGGCAGGATCGTGGAGCAAGGCGGATCGCTCGACGTTTTCGGCCACCCCCGGGAGACCTATACCCGCTCGCTCCTCGCCGCCGTACCCCGTCTCGGCGCCCTCTCCGGCACCGACGGCCCGCCCCGCGTGTCGACGGGCGAAGCGCCGGCCAAGCCTTCTCTAACGGCGCCGGTCCTCGCCGTCCGCAACCTGACCGTCACCTATGGCACCGGCTCCGGTTTCCCGTTCAACCGCAAGGCCCCACCGGCGACGGTCAGCGACATCTCCTTCGACATCAGGGCCGGCGAGACCATGGGCCTGGTCGGCGAGAGCGGTTCGGGGAAATCGACGACCGGCAAGGCCGTACTCGGGCTGATCCCCTTCACGGGCTCGGTCGCGCTCGACGGGCGTGACATTTCCAACCTCTCCCATCGCGAGATGCGTCCGGTCCGCCGCTCGGCGCAGATGATCTTCCAGGATCCTTATGCTTCGCTCGATCCGCGCATGTCGGTCGGCAAGGCGGTGGCGGAACCGCTGGTCATCCACGACATCGGCAATGGGAGCGAGCGCCGGGACCGGGTTGCCGAGCTCCTGCGCCGGGTCGGCCTGACGCCGGATGCCGCGAGCCGCTATCCGCACGAATTCTCCGGCGGGCAGCGCCAGCGCATCTGCATCGCCCGCGCGCTCGCCTTGGAGCCGAAACTGATCGTCGCCGACGAGAGCGTGGCAGCGCTCGATGTTTCCGTGCGGGCCCGCGTGCTCGACCTGATGCTGGAATTGCAGGAAACGATGGGCCTCGCCTATCTCTTCATTTCGCACGACATGGCCGTCATCGAGCGGATGTCGCACAAAGTGGCGGTGATGCGCGGTGGCCGCATCGTCGAAGCCGGCACGCGACGCGCGATCTTCGAAACCCCGCGGGACGACTATACCAGGGCCCTGATGGCCGCCGTCCCGATCC
>JAESFG010000267.1_pt1 | contig 115136 bp, 106 predicted proteins | sample 9269371 | NCBI WGS metagenome assembly JAESFG01 (sample SAMN14506227, study PRJNA617093) | algae metagenome | isolation source: Aetokthonos hydrillicola CCALA 1050 (B3-Florida) and co-occurring... | place: USA: South Carolina | collected 2013-01-01
GCCACCCGCGCCTTGAATGCCGCATCGTGGTTCCTGCGTTTCGACATGTCCTGATCTCCTCGTCTTGGGGATCAGCTGACCTCAGATCGTAGCTTCCGTCACTGTCCGATTTTCAGGGGGTAGCTCAACTCAGGTGACCAGATAAGGATTCGCCTAGGTAATGCCCGCATGGGCAAGCGCCGCCGTTCTCGACGGCCGGATAGCCGGCGCCCAGCAAAGAGCAGCCGCATGACCCCCAAGTTCTGCCCACTTCCAGGAGAGCCAGCCATGGAAGACCGGCTCGCCCTCGGCCCATCGGCGCTTGACCTTGTTCTCGATTGTCATGCGGCTCTCCTCAGAAGAGGATCAGCGCCAGCTTGGTGTCGTGGTAGTCCTCGATCCCCTCGGGCTCGCCCTCAAGACCGATGCCGGACGGTGCGTTCCCCTGGGGAAAAGCCGCACGATCTTTTTCTACATTCGATTGCGCCGGCGTGGTACGACTCCGGTGTGGAGGTAGGCGCGGGGCGCCATGGACCAGCGGGATTGGCTGCGATCGGTACTGCCGGCGGAGGATGCGCTGGACGGCCTGCTCGGGAACGATCCCGCGGCGGCGCTACTCGGTCTCGCCCGCACCCGTGCTCCGGTCGAATTCGGTGTCGCCGTGTTGGATTTAGGCGACGATCCTGCTCTCGCGGCCGAGTTCCAGTTGGCCCGCGAGGCGGCGGCGCTCCTAAAGAAGAATCAGCCGGTGTCGGATGCCCATCTTAAGGCACTTCACGCTCTGGTCCACCTTCTCCTCCGGCCGGCGCTCCGCGTGGTCGGCGGCGCTATCCCGGCGATCCCGGCAAGCTGGAAACGCCTGGGCGTCGCCCATGGTATCGTCACGAGGCGCATTCGAGGCGTCGGTCGCATCGACCACCACGACCGCCGCCACGTCGGCACCGGCTGGTTCGTGGCGAAGGACCTCCTGATTACTAACCGCCACGTCGCGGCCGAACTCTGTGGGCTGAAGACGCATTCCGATCCGGACTGGCTCACCAGGCTGCCGGCAGCAGTGGACACGACCAACGAGAATTGGTTGAAGCATCCCGCCCTCCGGCCGGTCTGGGATCCGGACGAGTCACCGGGCGAAGGCCACCCGGCGCCGGGCCGCATCGACCGCATCCGGGCCTGTCACCAGGACCTCGACATCGCGCTCCTCGACGTGAGCGGTGTCGCCGCCAGCGCCGAGCTCGTCCTCCACATCCGCGCCCTTCCGCCAGCACAGATCGAGGCGCATGACGTATACCTCGCCGGCTATCCGGGCGTCTACCCGACCAATCAGGTCTCAAAGCAGGTCGCCGAGCTGCTCTTCCGCGATGCAACCTCAAGCGGGTTGAAACGCGTCTCGCCTGGCCAGCTAACCCGCCTCGCAGCGAGACTGCCGGTAGCGACGGATCGACCGCGGCAAGAGCACGACGGCTCGACTCTCGGCGGCAGTTCGGGCTCGCCGGTGATCGACTTCGACAGCCACCAGGTTGTCGCGATCCACTACAAGGGCACCTACGGCGTAGCGAACAGCGCGGTGCCGTTCTGGCTGCTTGGCGACGATCCGTTCTTCGCCGACAACGGAATCGGGTTCTCGTGATGGCCGACCGTGCGCTCGTCATCGGCATCGACAACTATGCCAATCCGGACTGGAAGCTTCGCGCCGCCGTGCGCGACGCGGTGGCCTTCGCGAAATGGGTGACCGAGCCCGGCGCCGGACGCGCGACGCCCGAGACGCTGACCCTGCTCCTCGCCCCCGAACCGGCGCGGCCGGTGACCGACCTGCCCTACCTTCCCGCCGACTCGACGACAATCATGAAAGCGCTGGTTGCGCTCGAGGGCGGCGGCGCGGTTGGTGCCGATCGGCTCTGGGTCTTCTACGCCGGCCACGGCCTTGCGCCATCCGGCAGCGGCCCAGACGAGGCGCCTCTGATCGTGCCCTGCGACACGGAGGACATCGACCTTCTGCGGCGCTTCCCGATCGACCTCCATGCGACGATGCGGAAGATGCAGGTCCGTCCACCGAAGCTCCAATTCTGGTTCGTCGACGCCTGCCGCGGGATCGTCGACAGCGAGGATCTGGTCGCGACGCAGACCGCCTTCTTCTTCGACCTGAAGAACGCCGCCGCGACCTCGCTGCAGGCCGCCCATTTCGCCACCACCGCGGGGAAGCTCGCGAATGAAACCGGGCTCCACGGCCTCTTCGGCGGCGCGCTTGCGGCGGGGCTCGCGGGTCAGGGGCCGAAGCTCCGGCCCGCCGCAGCGACCGGGGATTTCGAACTGACGCTGAGCGCACTCACCGACTTCACCAGAAAGGCGATGAAGGAAAAGGCGGTCGAACTGAACCGCCGGCCCGAGGAATTGCCGACCCAGGAACCCTGGCTCACCATGTCCGGCGATCTCGGCGGCGAGGTACTGGCGCGGTTTCCCGAGGTGCCGCGCATCCCGTTGCGCATCCTCGTCGATCCGGCGGTCCCGCTGCCCGCGGGCTCGGCCTGGATCAAGGTCTATGACGGTCTCGACCGGACCTGGCTGCATAAGCAGACGCGCGAGATCGCCCTGCCGCTCAGCTGGACGCTGCCGGCCGACGACCACCTGATCGAGGTCAGCGCCGCCGGGTTCGAGCCCTGGCAGGACACCATCAGCCTGATCGCCGAGAAGGAGGTCGAGGCGCGGCTGCGGCCGGTATGGGGGCTTGAGTCCAGTGCTTACCTCACCCCAGAGTCCACCGCGCTTGACACCCACGAGGGCGTGCTCAGCGTCGAGACCCACGACCAATATGCCGCGATCGCGCTCTTCGACGACACTGGGGCCGCGGTCGACACCGGCACCTGGTCTCTGGACGGCACCTATCCGATCGGCCGCTACCGGGTCGAGGTGGCGCTGCCGAGCGAGCGGAAGCTGATCCGCATGGTCTCGGTGACGCACGAGGAGCCGACGCGGCTCGACATCCGCCCCGATCCCGCGCTGACCCGGCTTCTGCCGCCGGGCGCGGGCGCGCTGTCGCCGCACGAGGGCTTCACGGCGCCGTCCGAGGTCTTCGGCGCCGCGTCGACCAGCCATCTGGGCTCGATCCTCGCCTGGGCCGCGTCGGCGGCGCAGTATCCGCCCGGCTACGCCGGCGAAAAGCTCCGCTCGTTGGGCATCGCGCGCGCCGCAGGCGGCGCCGGCGATTGCTTCGTCCGCGTCCTCGTCGGCGATACCCGTGTGCCGAGCAGCTACAGTGACCGGCAGGGCGTGATCGAATCGCTGTCGCTCAGCCTTGGCGGCGACGAAAGAGCCTCGGTCCCGGTGCCCGGCCTCGACGGCTATGCGGTGCAGTGGACCGGCGCCTTCGCATGGGACAGCAGCCTCATCGTCTCGGCCGACGGGCTCAGCCCCAAGCGCTTCCCGCTCCCGCATGTGCCGGGCCATGTCTGGACCTTGGTGATCGCCCGCGAGACCACGCAGCGGATCGAGATCCACCGCTACCTCGCCCCGCTCGACCCCGTCACCCCGTTCGACGACACGATCCGGCTCGTCGAGCACAGCTGGCGCGCGTTCGACGCCCGCGAGCCGCTGGCCGAGGGCGAGGCGGAACGGCTCTTGTCCCGCGCGCTCGATCCTCTGGCGCTCGCCGTGCTCGGCTACCGGCTGCTCCGCGAGGAGCGGATGGACCAGTTGGCCGAGGTGTTGCAACGGCTCGATGGGTCCATGATCGCAGACCGGCTCGTACTCACCGCTGCGCTGTCGGACCGGGACGCAAAGATGACTGAGGCTCTGACGGTCGGCTCGGTTCCCGTCGTGGGCGAAGGCTACCGCGCGCTCGAGGCCTGGGTTTCGGAACGCTTCGCGGCCGAGAACGCGCCGCCGCCCCGCACGCCCGAGCCGCTGACGCCCGGGCTCTGGACCAGCTTTGACCCGACCGGAGCGCCGGTCGTGTCGCAGGCCTTCCCGGTCCACGACGCGCCGGGCTGGGCCGCGCCCTTGCTGCCGGCGGCGCGCGCCACCGCGCGGATCGACGCCCCGAACGGCCGCTGCACCGGCTTCCTCGTCGCCCCGGACCGGGTCCTGTCCTTCCCCCTCGGCCATTGGTCGGGGGCTGTCGAACCCGTTGATTATTGGGCCCAATTTGACAATGAGCGGCTCAGGATGAACACGATCAGGCTGATCCGCGAAGGCGAGTTGACGGCGATACTGGCTCGGCTCGAGCGGGCCGCCGAAGCTCTCCCGCTCGTGACGCGGGTCGAGCTTCCCGCCGTCGGCAGCCGGATCGCCGTAATCGGCTACCCGGTGATCGACTTCAATCCGACGCCTGTGACCCTCGCCGCGTTTTCGAGCTACCCGGCGGGCGAGAAGATGATCATGCCGGGCTTGATCGTCGAGGCCACGCCGACGAGGATCACCTACGAATGCTGGACCATGAAAGGCACCGCCGGTGGTCCGATCATCGATCTCGCAACCGGCGAAGTGATCGGGATGCATCTTGGCGGCCGCTATCTGGGTGGGACACGAAAGCTGGGCTGGGGTGCGCCGCTGTCCGCGCTGTCCGACGGCCTCGGTCCGTGGCCTCCGTAGTTCATGCCCGCTCGGGACAGCATAACGAACCCTTGTCGGGGTGACCGGGTGCCGGCCGGTTTACTTGCTGCCGGTCCAGATCTCGAGAACGCCCGGCTTGACCGCATTGACCTTCCTCGCCAATGCTCCGGGATGTCCCGCGGCACTCAGGTCCGCGGCAAGGAGACGCGCGGCAGCCTCGTCCTCGGGGTGCTCCGGGCCGTAGCGCACCTCGTTCAGCCCGCTCGCCGTGGCGATCCGCTCGGTCGGCTGGGTATTCCAGCCGAGCTCGGCGAGGCTGTCGGCAAGCCCGTTGACGTTGTCGCGCGTGTAGCCGGCGAATTGGATGTAAACGACCTGCGGATGCCGGGAGTCGAGGCCCAGTGTCGCCCGCAACGTCTTGAGGAGCTTCGCCGGTTGCGGCGGCATTCGGACTCTCCCTATCCTCCGCCCAGTCCGCAGCGCCGGAAAGCGGCTCGACGGCGGAATGATGCAATCGTTTGCTGTCCGACCCGACTGCCACGGCAAATTCGTGGCACCGACGGTGCGGATCACCGCCAAGACCAATCCGGAGTCGAAATCGTACCAGTATTCCTTAACTAACGATACATTTGCAAACCGAGTCGCGGTAGCATGTATTTCCCTACTATCGCCGAGGGCGAGTTTGTGCGAACAATTTTTCCAGTAGAGATCGTTTTCTGGAAGCGCGGGGCGTTTGGACTTCGCGCCGGACAATGTGATTATTTGGGTGGTGCGCGGACTATGTGGATCGCCCGACCAGTGCTGAAATGACAGAAAGGCAATGAGGTAGCAGGCGGTGAGTGTCGCGGCATCCCGGGCCGCAAATCTCAGCCGCTCGATGCACGGAGGGAACATTGGACAACCTTGCCCGCCATTTCTATTCTGCCGATTCCGGCGGCCCGTCCGCCGAGGACATGGTCGAGATACTGGGCTACCGCGAGGCGGCCGAGGATCCGGCGGCGGACGACGCGCTCGAAGCGACCGCAATCACTGCTCCCTGGCCCGACCTGATCTCGCTGCGGGCCTACGATTTTGTGGTCGGGTGGGAGACCGGCGGCAAGGCGTTCTACCAGAAGGTCATCAAGGAACGACCGGTCTGGCCGGAGTTCGCCTCGGGCATCACCATCGGCTTCGGCTACGACCTCGGCTATCACACAGCGACGCAATTCGACGCCGACTGGGGCAGCCGCCTGCCGGCCGCGACGATGACGCGCCTGAAGGCCGTGATCGGCTTCAAGACCACCGAGCCGGGGCGGTCCGCCAAGGTGAAGAAGGCCAAGCAGCTGGTGGCGGCGCTCTCCGACATTGGGGTGCCCTGGGACATCGCGCTGAAGCAGTTCGACGAATCGAAGATGCCGAAGCTTTTGCGCGACCTCTACGGCGCGCTCGACAACCTCGACCGCCTGCATCCGCATTGCCGCGGCGCGCTTTTGAGCCTCGTCTTCAATCGCGGCAACGGCGGGTTTACCAAGGACGGCGACCGCTACGCTGAACTGCGATCGATCCGGGCGCTGATGACGGCGGGGCGGCCCGCCGATATCCGCAAGATCCCAGACGAACTCCGGTCGATGCAGCGGATTTGGGGCAAAACATCCTCGCTCGCGAAGCGCCGCCGCGAGGAGGCCGACCTCTTCGAAGCCGGTCTCGCGGAAAGCGCGCTGGTGGAGAGCCTGACGGTCGCTGGCTCGGGCTCCGAGGCGCTGGAGGTGATGCCCGAGGCACTCGTCGAGGACCACGAGGACGTGGCCGAGAGCTCGCTGACCGACACCGATGCGCCCGAGGCGGAGGACGAGGGCGACGGGCTCGAGGCCGTCGCGCTATCCGCCGACCAAGTGAAGTGGAACCCGAATGACGACGATCAGCCGGATTATCGGCACCTGCCGAAGCTTGCCGCGGGGGCGGCCTTCGAGCTGACCCCGGCCGATCTCGACACCCTGCTCCGATTCAACGATTTCGAACCCTTGCCGGGGCTGATGATCTTCGCACTGCGCGGCGCGGCGATTGTCGGCGCCGACCAGAGGATCGGCGTCGAGAGCCTGACCCTGATGGACCAGCGCCCCGACCACCGCGCCTTCCGCTGCGTGATCGGGGTCTACGACCGTGCACGGGGGTGCCTCTCAGCCTTCAAGGCGTCGACTGTGCCAAATGCGAATGCGGTCGTGACCTGCGTGCAGAAGGCGCAGAGCCGCTCTCCGCTCGAAGGCAACATTCTCGCTACGGGGCTGTATACCTATACCGTCGGGACCCATCGGGCAAACACGAGCCACGAGATCCGCGGCGTGCTGCGGCTGTCGAAGGACGCGACCGGGGCGTCGAAGGTCGTGGTGCTGCGGAGCACCGATGATTTGATCTACGACCGCCGCGATCTCTGGGACCCCTGCGCGCCTGCCGACAACATCCATCCGGGGCGGCGGATCAACGGCTTCTCATCCCTCGGCTGCCTGACGCTCCCCGGCGACTACGTGCCCGCGACCCGCAAGGGCACCGCGCTCTGGGCGGCATTCCGGAAGGCGCTTGGCCTCGGCGATGCCGCCGCCGCCGCCGAGAACGGCCGGCAGTTTAGCACCATGCTCCTGACCGGGCTCGAGGCGGCGCTTGCCGCGAACCTGCGGAACTCTGACGCGCTCGACAAGCCCGAGGCAACGGCGGCGCTGCGGCGGATCCGCTTCGGCTCGAAGGGCGACCGGGTGGCGCGGCTCCAGACCGCGCTCGGCCTCGCGCCTGATGCCTCGCGGCTGGTCGGGCCGGTCACGTCCGCGACGCTGATCAAGCGGCAGCGCGACACGCTCGGCTGGGCCGACGCAATCCTGTCGCCTGACATGGACCGGGCGCTGGGCCTAAACGTCTTCTGAACGCCGAACCGCCAAGGGAGGAAGGACAATGGTCCAAGATCCGTCCGCCAAACCGCTGTCACGCGCAGAGTTCGAGGCGATGCTCCTCGATCCGAACGTGCCGGATTCGGCGCTTCGGCCCTATCTCAGGATCGACGCGCTCGAAAGCACGGGCTTCAAGCCGAACGTTGTGATCAACTCGGATCTGGTGCTGGCGCCCGAAGGGCTCGAGGCCGCGGTGGCAATGGCTTCGCTAAATGGCCTCGACCGGTGGCGGCGCCAGCAGCGCTACAAGGCCAAGGTGCAGGGCTGGACCGGCCTCAAGGCGGTCGACGAGGGCGACAGCTGGTTCCAGTACCCGTTCCTCCTCGACGACGTGATCGACCACCTCTTCGACCCCTGGGCGATCTATTCCTGCAGCGCCGCGGGCGACCTCCTGAAGGACATCGCCCGCCAGGACGAGATCGTCTCGGCCGTCCTCTCCGAGAAGCCCGACATTCTGCTCCTGTCGGCCGGCGGCAACGACGTGTTGGGTGGCGGCGCGCTCCAGACCCATCTCCTTCCGTTCAAGGCGGGCCGCGCGCCCGCCGACTACGTCAAGCCGTCGTTCGACGACCTCCTCGCCAGCAGCATGGCGCTTTACGGCGACATCATCGAGAAGGCGCTGAGCGCCGGGGCCAAGCGCGTGGTCTGCCACGGCTACGACTATGCGATCCCGAAGAAGGGCCGCTGGCTCGGCCGGCCGATGGCCGCCTTGGGCATCGTCGACAACGACCTGCAACGCCGGATCGTCGCCGAGCTGATCGACCGCTTCCGCGCCGGGCTGGTCAAGATGGCTGGCACCTTCCCGCGCCACGTGATCGCGGTCGACACACGGAACTCGGTCCCCGTCGGCCAGTGGCATGACGAGTTGCACCCGACCTCGGCCGGCTTCGCCTTCCCGGCCAAGCTGATCCGGGTCTCGGGCGAGACCGGGAAGCCCGCGCAGTTCCCCTCGCAACTGCCGTCCACCGAGAGTGTCGGCGGCGACGAGACGCTGGAAATGGCCGAGGCGCCGATGGACGGCCTCGAGTCGGGCGGGGAGGAGGGTCTGGCCCCCGCCACGGCGGCGGCGCTGAGGGTGCTTCTCAACACCGACGAGGCGCTGCTCCTCGACGAGATCGGCCGGCGTCAGGAGCTTCTCGCGATCCGGCCTGAGGCGGCGGACGGCATCGAGCTCGAGTTCGCGGCGCGCGGCACGGCGGAGGACCTCGAGGGCTTCGGCGCGATGTTCCACGACCTCGGCCTCGCCATCGTCGCGCGGATGGAGCGCGAGCTTTACGGCCTCCTCTGCGGCCAGGACGCGGCGAATGCCGAGCTGCGCGACGAACTCCGTGCGTCTCTGAACCTGTCGCAGCCGACCGTGGTCGGCGTCCTGACCGCCGGCCTGATCGCCATCGGCTGCCCGGCCTTCGTCGCGCCCTTCGTGGCGACGGTCGTGGTCAAGAAGGGCATCGCGCCGGCGCTCGAGGAGACCTGCAAGCTCTGGTCGGTGCGGCTGGGCGACGCGCCGGAGCCGGTGGCACCCGACGCGGCGGCGCCTGACGCGGCCGCGCAGGGCAGCTGAGTGGTAAGCCGACAGCGGGTCCGGGCGCGCGGCGCCGGGACCCGGCGATCTTTCGCGGCCGAGGAGGGCCGAACCATGCCGATGACAAAGGAAGAGCGCATCCGCCGGTATCTGGACATGATCGCGGGCGATGCCGGCGCCGAGGCCGTCCTCGACTCCGTCACGCCGCCCGGCATCGAACTCGAATCCGTCGGCGCCGAACCCGGACCTGGGGAGGAGATGGTCAAGGCGGCGCGCTCGGGGCTCGAGACCCATGCCCGCGGAAAGGCGCTTGCCGACGACGAGATCCTGGGTCTCGAGGCGATCATCATCCCGAACCTGCGCCCGGTCTACGACATCGTCGACGGGACCTTCAGCACGACCGCCGTCGACGGCACGCCGACCCCGGGCCACGCACTCTGGTCGAAGCTCGGCACCGACCCGGCGCTGAAGTCGCGAATCGAGGGCGTGCTGCCGGCGATCGGCCGGATCGAACTGCTCTACGACACGCCAATTCCCTACGGCGGCACCGGTTTCGTCGTGGGCCCGAACCTAGTGATGACGAACCGCCACGTCGCGCAGATCTTCGCACAGGGCCTGGGCGACCGGGCGCTGAACTACATCTCCGGCCGCGCCGCCGGGATCGACTTCAAGCGCGACGCTGAGGCCGGGACGATCCTGAAGGTCGGCCGGATCCGCATGATCCATCCCTACTGGGACATGGCGATCCTCGAGGTCGACGGCCTGCCGCCGAGCCTGAAGCCGCTCGACCTCGACGTCGGTGACGCCCGCGACCGGGTCCGGGCCGAGGTCGTCGTTGTCGGCTATCCGGCCTTCGACACCCGCAATCCCACCGACGTGCAGAACGACGTCTTGCACGGCCGGTTCCAGGTCAAGCGCCTGCAACCCGGCCTGCTACAGGGCGGCTTCGCGACCGAGAGCTTCGGCAAGATCGTCCCAGCGGCGACGCACGACTGCTCGACCCTCGGCGGCAACTCCGGCTCGGCAATACTCGACCTCTCGAACGGCCGCATCGTCGGTCTGCATTTCGCCGGGCGATACCTCGAGCGGAACTACGCCGTGCCGACCGGCGCGCTGGCGCGAGACCAGCGCGTGGTGGACCTCGGGCTGAACTTCCAGGGCGGCGTGACCGGCGGCGGCAACGACTGGGGCGACTGGTGGACCCGGGCCGACGGCGCTGCGGCGCGCGAGACGGCCGACGCGGGCGCTCCCGCCGCTTCCGCGCCGGGCTTGCAGGCACCGCCGCCGCCCGCGGCGCCTGCGGCGTCGGGCGGCAGCGTGACCTTCGAGGTGCCCTTGCGGATCACCGTCTCGCTCGGCGGGCTGACCGCTGCGGTAGAGGCGGTCGAGTCGGTCTCGGGCGATGCCGGGATCGAGGCCGCGGCACCGGCCCCCGGCAACGCCATCGTGCCCAGAACCGCCGCCGACTACGTCGGCCGCACCGGCTATGACGCCGGATTCCTGTCGACCCCGGGCCAGCCGCCGCTGACGGTTCCGATGCCCGACGCCGCCGATCCGGCCGTCCTCGCGGTGCTGAAGGCGGGCGGCACGCGGCTCGACTATCAGAACTTCTCCATCCGGATGCACGCGGCGCGGCGCCTGGCGCTCGTCACCGCGTCGAACGTCACCCGGGAGGCACCCCTGCGCGAACCAGAGAAGGGCCGGAACTACTCGCGAAAGGGCCTATTCACCGAGCGCTGGTTCCCCGATCTGCGCCTCGACGAACAGTTCCAGATCCCCGAAATCTTTTACAGTCAGGACCAAGGCGCCTTCGACAAGGGCCATGTCGTCCGCCGCGACGACGTGGCCTGGGGCCGGACCTTCGACCTGCTCCTTCGCGGCAACGTCGACTCGTTCCACGTCACCAACTGCTCGCCCCAAGTCGAGGGCTACAACCGCTCGGACAGCGGCGACCGGAACTGGGGCGATCTCGAGAATCACGTCCTGTCGGAAGCGGCGAGCGAGCGGCTCTGCGTCTTCGCGGGCCCGATCCTCGCCGCCGACGACCGGGTGTTCGCGGGCAAGGGGCCGAACGGCACGCCGCTGCGCGCCCCGGTGCCGCGGCGGTTCTGGAAGGTCATCGTCGCGCGGCTAAGCGACGGCATCGCCAGCTACGGCTTTGTGCTGGAGCAGGACCTGACCGACACGCCGCTCGAATTCGCCGTCGCCGACGAGTTTATCGGCGCGATGTATCCGCTGCCTGAGATCGCGCGGCTCGCCGGCGTCAGTTTCGACGCGGGCGTCCTTGCCGCCGACCAGTACGACACGGTGCGCGGCGCCGAGATCGCGCTTCGTGCCGGAACGCGGCAGCAGGGCGGCGGGCAGGCTTGACCAAACCGGGCCGCGACCGGCGCGGGGCGTCGCCCGGGACTGTCGTCCTCGTGACCGGCGCCGCCCGCGGCATCGGCCGGGCGACCTGCCTGCGCCTGCTCGGCGAGGGTCACACCGTCTATGGCGGCGACATCGACCGCGCCGGGCTCGACGATTTGGCCGGGCAGGGGCTGAGGCCGCTCGCCCTTGACGTCACGCGCGAGGACGACTGCCGCCGCGCGGTCTCCGCCATCGTTGGCGCCGAGGGCCGGATCGACGCGGTGGTGGCCAATGCCGGCTATTGCAGCATCGGGCTCTTCGAGCCGGTGCCGCTCAACGAGGCGCGCTTGCAGTTCGAGGTCAACGTCTTCGGACTGGCCGCGACGGTCCGCGCCGCGCTGCCCTACATGCGCGCGGCGGCGGAGGGCGGCCGCGGGCGCATAGTGTTGGTCTCCTCGGCCGCCGGAAAGGTCTCGATGCCCGGCCTCGGCTGGTACGCCGCGTCGAAATTCGCGGTCGAGGCGCTGGCCGACGCTCTGCGGGGTGAAATGACGTCGCTCTTCCCGGGCATCAAGATCGCACTTGTCGAGCCCGGCAAGACCCGGACCGACGTCGCCCGGGCGAGCGAGGCGAGCTGGGAAGCCGCGGCCTCGGAAGTCCCCGAATACCACGCCGCCATGGCGCGGTTACTTGCAAACTTCCGGCGCGGCCTTGCCGCTGGCTCCGATCCCGACATGGTCGCCCGGATGGTGGCGCGGGCGATCGGCGACCGCGTTCCGGCCCGGCGCTATCGCGCCCAGCGCGACGCGCGCCGCCTCGTCGCGGCGGCCCGCCTGATCGGCGGGACCGGCCTCTTCGACAGGTTACTCGCCCGGCAATTGCTGGGCGATGCAAAGCGGCGCCGGTGAGGGGACGCCAATATCAAAAAACCGCCATTCACCGTCCCGGATACCTGGAAATCGCCGGCCCAATTCAGGGTACTGAGGGCGGGCGACCAGATTGCCGGACTCCGGTGCCAGAAATCTCTGGCCCGATTGATACCGCGATGCGATAGTCGAGGCGATGGGGATTCAAATGCGGGGCGTGCCGGCCGTCGATATCTGGCACTTCCCCGCGTCTGGCGGAATGCGACTTCGGCCTCGTCGGGGGAGGGGCGGTAATGAAGGTCCTCGTGCTGCGCCGGCGTCGTGCCGGAGGGACGGACGGCTCCGCCGTCCCGGTCTCGGCCGATGACGAGGTCGAGGCGGTCGTGGAGGATGTAACGGAGCGCGACTCCCGCGACCTCGCCCGCGACAACACCACCTTGGCCAAGGCCGAGGAAATGCCGATCGAACTGATCGCGCAGCAATCGGACAGCGGTGCGCCCTTCCTTCCGCATGGCCGAGCAGAAGTGGCCTGGGGCGTCCCGGCGGTGGGCGCGGATCATTCGGCCTTTGCGGGGAGGGGCGTCACGGTGGCCCTGCTTGATACCGGGATCGCCCAGCACCCGGCCTTCGAGGGCATCGAGATCGTCCCGAAGAACTTCACCGGCAGCGCCGAAAAGGACGTGACCGACAAGAACGGCCACGGCACGCATTGCGCTGGGACAATCTTCGGCCGCCCGGTCGACGGCTATCGCATCGGCGTCGCGCCGCAAGTGCCCCGAGTCCTGATCGGCAAGATCATCGAACGCGTCGAAAGCACCACCGCGACGCTCGTCGATGCGATCAACTGGGCGGTCTCGAACGAGGCGAACATCATCTCGATGTCGGTCGGACTGAATCTCGTCGGCTATCGGCAGAGGCTGGTGAAGCAAGGCCTCCACGAGATCGAGGCCACCTCGCGCGCCATGCGCCTTCTGATCGACAACGTGCGTTATTTCGACAGGCTCGGCGCCTTTCTGAAGGCGGGGGCTTTCTTCGGCCGGAGTGTGCTGGTCGTGGGCGCAGCCGGCAATACGAGCGACCGTTACGGAACGCCACGCTACGTCGTGACCAACGCCTTTCCGGGCGCGGCCGAGGACTTCCTGTCCGTGGCGGCGCTCGGCGCGACCGGAGACGCGGCGCAGCCCTACCGCCTCGCCGGCTTCTCGAACACGGGCGCCGGAATTGCGGCGCCGGGGGTCGACGTGGTGTCGGCCTGCAAGGACGGGGGCCTTCTGGCGATGAGCGGCACCAGCATGGCGACCCCACACGTCGCCGGAGTCGCGGCACGCTGGGCGCAGAAACTGATGCAGGAGAACGGAAAGTTCTCTGCGGCCGAGGTGCTCGATAAGCTGCGCCAGTCCGCAGTACGGCTGCCCGGCCTTTCGGCTGAGGACGTGGGCGTTGGCATGGCTATGGCGCCGCAGCGATGACGGGCCGGGCGGACCAAAGCCCAGGAGGGTGTCCCGCGTGACGCCAGCCTCGCGCTCCCGGACCAGCGGACTCGCACGCATCCTGAAATCAGGCGCCGACGGGACCGGCACGGGCCACGCCGGAATGGCGATCCTCGTCTCGAAGCGCCACCTCGTCACCTGCTGCCACGTCCTGAACACTGCCCTCGGGATCTCGGAAAAGCTCCAGCGCAAACCGCCGCCGGAAGGCGCGGTCTTCACGGTGCGCTTTCCCTATCTGCGCCAGGCCGAGGCCGAAGCCCGCCTTGCCTTCTGGGGGTTCGGCGCGCCGGACGGCCCCGACCTCGCCGTCCTCGAACTCGGGGCTGCCGCCCCGCCCGAGGTCGGCATCGCGCACTTCACGGTCGACGACCAGACCGGCAGCCGATGGACCTGCATCGGCGCGGATCGTCTGGGCGTTGTCCGCGGGGCGGCGGGAGCCGTCGGCCCGATCCTTCCCGGCGATATCCTGCAACTCAACAGCGACACCGGGCGCCAGCCGCTGATCGAGGAAGGCTACAGTGGCAGCGCGGTCTGGTCCGAGGCCGGCAAGGCCTTCATCGGCATGGTCGCCACCAAAGACCAGTTGCAGGCCGAGAACGGGTTGTCCTTCGCGCTGTCGGCGGCGCTCATCGACCGCTTGCAGCCCGACCTCCTGAGCCACACCCCGGCGCCTGAGGAAACCGCGCAGGTGAGCCTCGGCCGCGTTCTTCCGCCGCAGACCCTGGATCTCGTGGGCCGCGCCACGGAGCTCGACAAACTCGATGCCGTCTGGGCCTCGGACGTCCGGATCGCCGAACTGGTGGGCGAAGGCGGCAACGGCAAGACCTCGATCGTCTGGCACTGGATGCAGCGGATGCGCGACCAGCGCAACGTCACGCAGGCTTTCGACTGGAGCTTCTACAACCACTTCACCCATACCGAGGCCGGCGACAGCGCCAGTTTCCTCGAGGAACTGGCGCGGCACTTCGCCGAATGCGGCCACGTCTTCCAGAAGGACCACGACCGCGACCCCAAGGCGCTTGGCATCGCCACGGCGCGCGCCTTCATCGCGCTCGGCGGCCTGGTCTTCGTCGACGGGGTCGAGATCCTCCAGTCGCCCGCCGGCACGAACAACAGCGACCTCTACGATGCCGGACTGTGGGAGTTCCTGCGCGAGTTGCAGAACGCCCGGCCCGCTGCGGCGCGGCGGTTGCTCGTGATCACCACGCGGCGGCACATCGCCAGCCTGACGCTCGGTTATGAGGAGATCCCGGTCGGGAACTTGTCCGAGAACGACGCGGCGCGGTTCCTCACCGCCTTCACCATGCCCTGGCAGGACGAGGCGCTGAGGTTGCAGATCGACACGCCGGCGGACGCCAGGGCCGCGGCCGTCGAATACGGCTGCAACCCGCTGGCGCTGACGCTCCTTGCCTCGAACCTCATCCGCACCAAGGACGGCAAACTGCGTCGCCGCAGCGAGATCCGGCCTCTCGACGCCGGCGCGACGGACCGAGCGGCCCGTCAAGCCTATCGGATCCTCGACGACTATGCCGAGTATTTCCAGGGCCCTGGCCGTATCAACCAGTCCTGCCGGCAGCTCCTGAACACCATCTCGTTCCTGCCGACCGCCCGGAAGGAGCGGCTCGACCGTCTGCGACACGCGGAGCCGCTGCCGGGGCTGACCGACGCCATCGCCGACGACGCCGAGTTCGCCGCCGCCCGGTTCGAGCTTATCCGGCTGCGGCTGATCTCGGAGAACGACGAGTCGCTGTCGGCGCATCCGCTGGTGAAGGAGTATTTCCGTGGCAACCTCGATCCCCAGGCGGTGACGCGGGCGTCCGCGATCCTCTTCGAGGACCTGAGCCGCGCCGACAGCGTCACTGACCTGTCCGAGGCCATCCTGTACGGCTGCCAGGCGTCGCGACCGGCTGAGGCGTTCCGCATCTACGTCGACCGGATCGCCAGCGACCCGTCCTTCAGCGTTGGCGGGACGCGGGTCCTGTCGGTCATCGCGCCGTTTTTCGTGAAGCCGTGGCACGAGGTGATCGACGCGCTGGCCGAAGGCGAAAAGCTGCGGCTCTTGAACGACGCCGCGACCACCTTCCAGTATTTCGAGGGCTTCGCGGACGGCCAGGCCCGGCTGGCGCACGACAGCGTGCGGCGCATCTTGGCGGGCAAGGCGATGATCACCGGCCGCGCCGAACAGTCGCAGAAGTTCCGCGGGCTCTATGACGCGTGGAACCGCAAGCTGGCGCTCGGGCAGCTTTCCGACGCGCTGGCCGACGCGCAGGCCATGTTCGCCGAGGCGGAGGCCTCGGCCGACCCGCAGTTCATCGGCATCGCCCTGTCGTCGCTGGCCGGTACGCGGTTCTACCTCGGCCATGTGCGCGAGGCGACGGCCGAGCTCGAGGCCGCGTCGGGGCTCTTCCGCGCGGCCGACCGGACCGACCTCGGGACCCTCCTCGTCCACGACCGGCGCATCGCCTGCAACAGCTACCTCGGCTATGCGCTGGCCCTCCTCGGCCGGACCGACGAGGCCGAAAAGGTGCTGGCCGAGGAGATCAACTTCGCGCGTAGTGTCCATCCCTACAGCCTCTGCCTAGCGCTCCTCCTCGCCTCGATGACGCGGCGGATCGTCGGCGACCTCGACAGGTCGGCGGAGCTGGCCGAAGAGATCTTGCGGCTGGCGAATGACTACAACATGCTGATCTGGAAGGCGGCGGGGCAGGGGAACCTGGCCTATGCGCGGTCAGAGGACGCCGGGTCCATCGACCGCTTCGCGGAGGCGCTGGAGAAATGGCGCAGCTTCGTGCCGGAACTCGCATCGACGCAATGGCTGACCTCGCTGGCCGACCTGTGCCTGAAGCACGGCCAGCTGGAGTGCGGGCTGGCGGCCATCGCGCGTGCCGAGGCGATCGGGCAGAGGACCGGCGAGCGCCACTTCCATGCCGAGCTCTTCCGTGTCAAGGCCGGCCTCGTCCGGCGCACCGCAGGTGACGCGGCCGCCCGGCCAATCCTCGACGCAGCACTTCGTGTGGCGAAGAAGGAGGGGATCGTGATCTTCGCGCGGCGCGTCGCGGCGGACCGCGCTGCGCTCGGCCCCGCATGACCGCGCCGGCGCCTCCAAAACCGCGCGCGGTCCCAGCAGCCGGTCGGGAGACGGCCGGCCCGATGGTCGACCGGACGCTCTGCGAGGATCTGCGCTGGGCCTTCGGGGTGCTGCTGCCGAAGGCGCTTCCGATCGAAATCCGGTCCCGCGACGGCTTCCTGTTCTTCCGCGCCGAGGCGCCGCGCTATGTCGTGACGGTTAATGCCCCCGAGGCGCTCCTCGGTCTGGCGCACCCCACGCCCCTCGGCAACCTCGCGATTGCCTACGCCTCGGGCGCGTTGGAGATCGAGGGCGACCTCTTGAGCCTGATCCGCGGGATGGACCTCGACTTCCGCTGGCCGGCGCGCGCCCTTCTGAACCCGCGGGCGCTGCGGCTTGCGGCGCGCTATGCCCGCGCGGCGCTCAGCAGTCCGGACCACGCGGCGGCGTACCGGCGTGGACAGGGGACCGAGATTTCGTTTCACTACGATCTGCCGGTCGCATTCTGGCGGTTGCTCCTCGGGCCCGAGCTCGCCTACAGCTGTGCCTGGTACGACGGGCCGGACTCCGCGCTCGACGTCGCGCAGCGCCGAAAGTTCGAGGTCATCGCTCGAAAGACCCGCATCGCCCCTGGCGACCGCGTGCTCGATGTCGGGTGCGGCTGGGGAGGCTTCTCGTTCCATGCCCGGGCGATCGGCGCCGAGGTCACGGCGCTGACGCTGAGTGCAGTGCAGGCGGACTATGTGCGCGGCCGTGCCGCCGGAGACGGCGCAGAGGTGCGGGTCGTCGAGGCGGATTTCTTCCGATTCGAGCCGGATGCCTCCTATGACGTCATCGTCGCCATCGGCTTTCTCGAACATGTCGGCCCGGATCGCCGGGACGAGTTCTTCGGCCGGATCCGCAGAAGCCTTAAAAAGGGTGGTCGGGTCCTGATCCAGACCACCGTCGATTCCCGCCGCAAGCGCCGGCGCGGCCGCCTGTCGGAGGGATTCACCAATCGCTTCGTGTTCCCGGGCGGCTACCTCGCGACGATGTCCGAGATCGCGGCGGACATGGAAGCCGCCGGGTTCGAGCTAACCTCGGTCGAAAGCTTGCGGGAGAACTACGTCCGGACCTCGCGCGCCTGGTTCGACAATCTCTGCGCCCACGAGGCCGAGATCGCGGGGATTATCGGCACCGAGCGGTTCCGGGTGTTCCAACTCTACCTGGCTGGCTTCTGCGTGCAGTTCGAAAGCGGCGGCTTCCAGAACTACCAATTCCTCGCTCAAGTCGGCACGGCAACCCGCCGCGGTCCGCGGCCGGGTCAGGGTCCCACGTCGATGCTCGGCGAGTCGACATAAAATGTCAGGTCGACGGTGAGGTTCATTCCGGCCAAGCGTCTAACTCCGATGCGCATCGTGGTGGGCGTTGTTGCAGAAGTGCGGCCTGAGGCGTGATTGCCCCTTTTCCTTCGGGCTCAGGCCACGCGGACGATCTCTGCGGCACCGAGGGCGTTGAAGCGGTTCACGAGTGCGATGCGGATCTGGATTTCGGCGGCCTGGCGGTCGGGGTCCCATTCGGCTGTGCGTTCGCCGAAGGCCTTCAAGCACCTCATCTTTGCCTCGATGCGGCTTCGGACATGGTATCCGGTCCTGCGTTTCCAAAAGGCCCGGCCGTAGCAGAGAGTGGCGCGCAGTGTTTCGTGTCGGCCGATCGGGGCCGGGCAGTCCTCTTCCCAGGGCCGGCCGTTCTTGCGAATCAGTATGATCGCCGTGGCCTCGCGGTCGATGTCGGCTGTGTGGCAGTGACGCGTGGCGTAGGCTCCGTCGGCGATGACCTGAGCCCCTGAACCTCCTCCAGATTTTGGTAGAGTCCGTCCACGCAAGGAGACGGGCAATGAAGCGATCAAGGTTCAGCGAGGAACAGATTATAGCGATGCTGAAGGAACAGGAGGCCGGTATGTCGACGGCCGATGTCTGCCGGAAGCATGGCGTCAGTTCGGCGACGTTTTACAAGTTCAAGGCGCGCTACGGCGGGCTCGAAGTCTCGGATGCCCGGCGACTCAAGGCGCTGGAGGACGAGCACGGCAAGCTGAAGAAGCTGCTGGCCGAGGCGATGCTCGATAGCGCCATCCTCAAGGATGTCGCGGCAAGAAAATGGTAGCGCCCGGCGTCAGGCGGGAAGCGGTGGCCCACGTCGTCGCGACGCACGGGGTGAGCCAGCGCCGGGCGTGCCAGGTTCTGGCTGTGGATCGGTCGAGCGTGCGCTATCGGAGCCTGCGCCCGGACGATGCCGAAGCGCGGGCGGCAATGAAGGTCGTGGCAGCCGAACGCCGACGGTTCGGCTACAGGCGCATCCACATCATGCTCGGGCGTCAGGGGATCGTGATGAACCTGAAGAAGCTCGGGCGGCTCTACCGCGAAGAACGCCTCCAGGTGCGACGGCGGGGCGGGCGCAAGCGGGCGCTCGGGACGCGGCGGCCAATGCTGGTGACGGAGGCGGTGAACCGGCGCTGGAGCCTCGACTTCGTCAGCGATGCCTTCACCGACGGGCGGCGGTTCCGCGTGCTCGCCATCGTCGACGACTACAGCCGCGAGTGCTTGGCGCTGTTCGCCGACACCTCGATCTCCGGGCACCGAGTCGTCCGCGAGCTCGACGCAGTGATCGCCCGGAGAGGTCGGCCGCAGATGATCGTCTCGGACAATGGGATCGAACTGGCGTCGATGGCGATCCTCGCCTGGTGCCAGCGGACTAACGTCGACTGGCATTACATCGCCCCAGGCTAACCCATGCAGAATGGCTTCGTCGAGAGCTTCAATGGTCGGTTCAGGGACGAGTTGCTCAATGAGGCGCTATTCTCATCGCTGCGTGACGCCCGCGACCAGATCCGAGCTTGGCAGGATGACTACAACCACCACCGCCCGCACTCCGGCCTCGGGAACATCCCGCCGGCCGAGTTTGCCGAGAAGAACAGACTGGAAATGCGCGCCGCGTAGCCCCAGAAATCAACCCGCGGACTCTCCGGAAATTCGGAGGAGAGTCGGGTCTCAGGTCATGGGAGATCGAGTTATGTTGGATGGTGCACTGAAGCGCGGCTTCGTCGCTGCTCTAGTGGCTGAGACTTTATTGAACTACAAACACGCCGACGCACCCCTTGAGAAGGGGGGCGTTGGTAGCAGGATCTCGCGGCAGCTTATCAGGCTGTGGCATGGAAGGGGATATAGTGCTGCCGAGACCGTCGAGACGTCGCTGGACGACGACGGGGATTTCTGGCAGCGCATTTCCATTGATCGTGGTCCTGACCGGGAGAAGCCTGAGCTTCCTTTGGTGGTCCACATGAGAGAAGTAGTGGTGTCCGAATGGGTCGCTCGAGTTCCCGGCTTGTACTGGGTGCCCGGCGCCGACCAGATGCGCGTCGTCAGTCGGGCGCAAATTGAGCGCAAGTCCCAAGGCTGGACTGTCTACCAACCGATAGATAAAAGCAGGAAGGTGTTCGGCGGTGTCGGAACTTTGCGTTTGACGCCGGCGGAAGATGGCTTTCGCCTCGGCACGGTCGCTCGTGGATTTAATGCTTCCGCGGGCATTCCTGCGCTGATCTCGCCCGAGGTGTGGGAGCACCATTGCCTAGACGAGGGCACCATCATTCATGGAAAAGCTCGGTGGCGTGACATGCCGCAGAAATGGGCCGCGCAGTTCCCTGTCGTGAAAGGGATACCCCGAGGCTGCCTCGTAATCGACAAGGTTGATGAGATCTTGAATAGTGGCAGGCGTGCGCCTGTTCAGGTCCATCCTTTCTCGATCATGGAGTACTGGGACGGAGACATTCAGCTTCACGACTTCGTCTACGCTAATGCTGACAGTACGGATCGCGACTTCCGTGGCAATCTGACGGAGTTCTTCGACGTATACAGCAAGGAAAAAGACCGTCACGGTATTTACCTGACCGCGGCCGATATCGCAGAGCCGATGTGGGAGGCGATGTTTTCCGACCCCGCCGATATGCGGGTCCGGAAGGCCGCTCAGCTGCGGCTCATTGAGCGGCGTGTGGCCGAGGCGGCGAAGGGTCAAGATGTCGTCGCTGCGCTGTTGCGACGACTGAGCGCCGTTGGGAGTACTTCCGATCTTAAGCGACTGTCTGAGAAATCTGGCATTCCATGGAGGCGGTGGTCGCAGTCTGGTCTCATAGCCGAAGAAGCTCAGCGCCTAGTAGATGCGGCAATTGGGGAAGAGAAAGAGCTGGCCCTCCTTTACGCTGTTCAGTTGGAGCTGGCGCCATGACCCAATGGAGCCATGTTGAGCTCGCCAATCTCAACGAGATCCTAGCCAACCTTTACTGGAGCGAGGCGGAAGCACGCAGAATTGCCACCAAGGCCGGCCTCAAGCAAGCGCAAATCGAATTTGATGGCAGCTCGCTGACACGCTGGTTCAAAGTCCTCGATCACGCCAGCCCGCGCAATAAAGTGGACAACATTGTCTCAGTAGCGCTCGAGGAAAATCCAGACGATGAGTCTCTGAGAGAGGCAAGAAAGGGGAGGCCACCGCCGCTCGTAAAAGGCCCGGATCCGAAATGGGCCGGACCCGTCGATACCCTCCAGCTCGAGAAAATCATTGGTTCCAGAAGCACGCTAAGACCGATCAACTACCTGGAACTCGGCCTCCTCTGCTCACGCTCAGTTGTTCGAGTGAAGCTTGGGGATGGGAGCTCTGGAACTGGGTTCATCACGGCGAACAACATCTTAATCACAAACAATCATGTACTACCGAATAAGGACATCGCGGGAAACGCGTTCGTGCAGTTCAACTACCAGCAGACCGTCGAGGGGCGGGACGCTCCCGTGGAGGAAGCGCGCCTGGCGCCACAATCCTTTTTCCGCACGTCGGCAAAGGAAGAGGACGACTGGACGGCGGTAAGAATCGACGGTGATGCGTCCGCACGCTGGGGCGATCTACCGCTCAAGGCGGCGCACGTGGAAGTCGGCGATCACGTCAACATCATACAGCATCCGGGCGGCGGACCGAAGCAGATATCAATGTCCGCCAACGTGATTGTCTTCGTCGGCGGCGGCCGCGTGCAATACTTGACAGATACGCTGCCGGGCTCATCCGGATCTCCCGTCTTTGATGCCAACTGGAACGTAATCGCATTGCATCACAGCGGAGGCTGGCTCACGGAGCCGAACGCTCCTTCAAAGACAACCTACTACCGCAACGAAGGAATCGCCATCGACCGCATAATAGACGGCGTCGCCGACGGAGGTTGAGGATATGCGTGTTGCGCGGCTCAGCATCTCCTGCCCTCCGAACTGATCTAGCGACTGCAATGCTTGTCTGGTACACCAAATGACAGCCTATTTCGAGCTTAGAGATCGCCTTGCAGAGCTTTATCCAAACGAGGACCAGTGGCGGCGCGTAGCCAAGGACGCGGGTGCCGATATCGGCAACATCGTTTTCCATGGTACTTCACTCGGCGTCTGGTCAAACATTCTTAATGCGCTACGCACACAGAAGAGTCTCGACGGCCTGACGAACCGCTTGAGGCACGAAAACCCCGAAGTCGTACCGCTGGCTCTGGCTTATTCCGCCGAAGCGGCGAACGGGGAAGGCGCCTTTGTCGACATGCCTGCACTGCGCGCCGTCGCAGTGGCTGATATCGATTTGCGGGCGGACCTCATCGCGCAATCCCTCGATTTTGCGCAGACGCTGCCTCCCAGCTTACTCCAGATGGCCCTATCTGACGAGCTGCCCACGCTCGATTTTGTCGATGCTGCGCTACAGGGCACACACACCCGCCAGGCCAAACAGAAGCTTGAGCAATTCCGCTGTGAATTCGCGGAACAACTGGCGAAACTTAGCAACTCGCTGCAGACCGCAAAAGGCGAACTAGCCAAGACTACGGCGAAAGTCGACCGAATTGAGAATACCCTGCCGCCGGTCGAGCCGGTGATGCATATCAATCCGGACGCCTCCGACGAACTGCGACGGCTCTTCTGGAAGCGGCACGAAGATCAGATGAAGGCCTATCACGCGGCTCACTTTGCGTTTGAGGCGGAGCGCAATTCCGTCGGCTCGCTGCGAGCCAGGGCCAACGTCCTCCAAAATGAGTCTGCCCAGCTGGGGGCGGCGATCGCAAACCTTAGGATGCAAAAAGAGGTGAGCGAACGCGGCTTCCAGAAGGACGTCGTAGAAGCTCGCGACAGGGACTTTTTGTTAGCGTTCCGCCAGATTCTCGACAGAGCGTCACTAGCGTTCCACACTGAAAGGGATGCCTTCAAGTCATTCTGGACGCTGCTCGGTGCTTGCGCGATCCTTGAGCTGTTTCAGCGCATCATCAGCGAAGCCGCGACCGCCACTGAGGCCATCCGTTGCTTTAGTTCCTACTCAAAGGCGTTGGCGCCTTTTCTCGACAACAGTCTTTCTGAAATCGCGCGACACAGCCTCGCTGGTCCTATCATGGTGCAGCATGCGCTTGCGGCGAACCGGCAGACGCTCGCCGACTTGCGCGATCGCCTTTCGGCGTTGCCTATGGCAGTCCTTGATGAACGCCGCCGGCAGGCACGCGAGTTGGTCGAGCGTCCGCTGCCGCCGATTGCGGACATTGCAGAACTCGAGACACCCGAGGAACTGGACAAAGCGGCGAGCAATCTCGCCGGAATGCAGGCCGTGCTGAGTGTCAGGATCGCAGAGATGCAGCGCGAGATTGGCAGCGAGCTTCCAGATCTGCGGCGCTCCGTCGGTTTGGCCGAAGCTGATATGGCAGCAACTCTCCGTTCGGTCGCCGGCGTCGCAAACGAGAACGCGGAGGCGCTACGGCGCACACATGCCCTTTGGACACTGCTGACGCGCGTCTACGTCAGCGCGCAGTTGCCCTTGTCACTCGCGCGCTTTTGCTCGGCCGTAGCGCAAGAATTCGAGCGCCGAGCTGGTGTCAACGTAGACGCCGTTCTCACAGACGCGACGTCATCCGGGGTCGGCGTCGAGGAAGTGCGCGCCTTCGTCACAGAGCACCTCTTGACGGACTATATTTCCAGCGCGCAGAATCTGGAACGGCGGCTTGGCGAGGCCAAGGAGCACCTCGTGGCGATCGAAAAGGGGCTAGGCGATCTCGATGATCGTCCCGGCGCGGTCGAGCTGGAACTTCGCACGCAACTTTGCGCTGTCGCGTTCTTCTCCGGCGTTCCTGTGGTTGGACTAATTGCAGCCATTTTCGCCTCGCACCTCGTTGCGCGCATACAGCCGCTTGTGACGAGCGACAAGCCCGCCTACATACGCCTTGGCAGCTTCGCGGTCGCGGCGCTAGCGTGGGCGACGGGGCTGTCGGGCTTGGCCGTCATCGCATGTGCAGTATTCGTCAAGCGTAGTGGCATCAATCTAGCTGATCCGTCCTTACAAATCGCCGCCAGTGCCATGATCGTAGGGGAGTGCGCGGCGGTCGCAATTTCGCTGCGCAATCTACTTAAGGCCATCGCCCATCGGCGCGAAAGGTAGCGACTTGCATCGACATTGGCAGGTCGACGATCACATTTGCCGGAAGATCCCCTCGACGAAAGCCAGAAAATCACAACATTTCAATATACTTTAGCTGGAGAAGGTTATGGGGCTCAGGTCAGTCCCGGTGGCAATGGACGACAAAATGCCTATCGCGCGGCTGAAACGTGAGGTGCCCCTAGATTTGTAGACACTTTGCCCCCTTACTTTGAGGTTAGGAGGCCGAGATGGGGACAGGGAACTACAGCGACGATTTCAAGCGGGACGCTGTGCATCAGATCACGGTGCGCGGGTATCCGGTTCGGGAGGTGTCGAAGCGGCTGGGGGTGAGCACGTACTCGCTCTACAAGTGGCTTAAGCGGTTCGGAGAGCCGGTACCGAAGCCGGTACCAACGGACTTTGAGGCGGAGAATAGGCGCCTGAAGCGCGAGTTGGCACGGGTCACCGAAGAGCGGGATATCTTAAAAAAAGCAACGGTGTACTTCGCGCGCGAGTCCCAATGAGGTACACCTTCATCGCGGCCCACCGGGACGAGTTCGGTGTCCGGGCTATGTGCCGGATGCTGCGGGTCCACTTCAGCGGGTTCTACGCCTGGCTGAAGCAGCCGATCAGCTCCCGAGCCAGGGAAGACGCCCGCCAGACCGACCTGATCCGCCAGGCCTGGACCGAGAGCGGCAAGGTCTACGGCTATCGCAAGCTGACCCATGATCTGCGCGATCTGGGCGAGCAGGTATCCGAGAACCGGGTGGCCCGGCTGGCGTCCTCGGCCGGGATCGCGGCGCAGCTGGGCTATCGGCGCAGGCCCGGGCACCGGGGCGGCAAGCCGGCAGTGATTGCCGAGAACAGGCTGGAACAGCAGTTCCAGACCGCTGCGCCTGACCAGGTCTGGGTGACCGACATCACTTACATCAGGACGCATGAAGGGTGGCTGTATCTATGCGTGGTCATCGACCTGTTCTCCCGACGTGTCGTCGGCTGGTCGGCTCAGTCACGGATGACGACGGACCTGGCGCTTCAGGCCCTGCTGATGGCCGTCTGGCGCCGAAAGCCGACAGGCCCGGTGACGGTGCATTCCGATCAAGGTTCGCAGTTCTCCAGCCCCGAGTGGCAGACCTTTCTCGGCCAGCACGGCCTCGAGCCGAGCATGAGCCGTAGAGGCAACTGTCATGACAACGCCGTCGCCGAAAGCTTCTTCCAACTCCTGAAGCGCGAACGCATCCGCCGACGGATCTACCCGACCCGCGATGCCGCCAGGCAGGACGTCTTCGAGTACATCGAGATGTTCTACAACCCGATCCGCAAGCACACCTTCAACGGCATGCTGTCGCCCGTTGATGTCGAGACCAGACAGCAGAAACTGAAGGAGGCAGGTGTCTAGGAAACTAGGGGCACCTCACCTCAGCTGACCGGTTGAGGAACTCCCGCGGCGTGAGCCCGTCGAGGCTCGTGTGCGGGCGGCGGTGGTTGTAGTCGTCGCGCCATGCCGTGATCAAGTGGCGGGCATGGCGCAGGCTGGAGAACAGGTGCTCGTTGAGATGGCGTAATCGGGACTTCGCGCCGGGTGCTGCCGGTGGTCTCCTTTCCGGCAGAGATCAAGCCATGGAGGACCAGAGATGGTTGAGCTTTATGCCGGGTTGGACGTGTCGCTGGAGCTGACCAGCGTCTGTGTGGTGGACGGAGACGGACGTCTGATCCGGGAGGCGAAGGTTGCCAGCGAACCGGATGCCATCGCCCGCGAGCTTCGTGCAGCTGCGGGTGACTTTGTCAGGGTTGGCCTTGAAGCAGGGCCTTTGTCGCAGTGGCTGTTCTTCGGCCTGCATGACGTCGCGCTCCCGGTTGTGTGCATCGAGGCGCGCCACGCAAAGGCGGCGATGGTGGCGATGAACCGGAACAAGAACGACCGTAACGACGCCCGGTCGATCGCCCAACTGGTGCGATCGGGCTGGTTCAAGTCTGTCCATGTGAAGTCGCGCCCCAGCCAGGAACTGCGCACATTGCTGACCGCGCGAGAGTTCTTCGTCAACAAGCTCCGGGACCACGAGAATGAGATCCGCGGCCTGCTGCGCCCCTTCGGCCTGAAGGTCGGCAAGGTCGGTGCGCGAGACTTTGAGGCGCGGGCCCGGGAACTGGTTGTCGGCGATGCGCTCCTCGAGCTTTGCATTCAAACGCTGTTGGCCGGGCGGGCAGCGATGAAGAAGGCTCTTGCCGATCTACATCGCGCCTTGCTGCGCCTGACCGAAAATGACGAGCTTTGCCGACGCTTCATGACAATCCCTGGTGTCGGTCCGGTGACAGCGCTAGCCTTCAAGGCGACGATCGATGATCCCGCCAGGTTCCGAAGATCGAATGATGTTGGCGCCCATCTCGGGCTGACGCCTCGACAGTATCAGTCCGGAGAGACGGATGTCCGCGGCCGCATATCCCGTTCCGGCGATGCCTTTGCGCGAACGGCGCTCTTCACCGCCGCCCATGTGATGTTGACCCGATCGCGGCAATGGACGGCGATCCGGGCATGGGGTGTGCGGATCGCGCAGCGCAGCAATCTGAAGAAGGCCAAGATCGCCGTGGCCCGGAAGCTGGCGGTGATCATGCATCGAATGTGGCGCGACGCGACCCCATTCCGTTGGGGCGCTGCGGCATGATCTGACTTCCAACCGACCGGGACTCTCAAAGCGCCTGGAGACGACCGGTTCCCGTCAGGGACGGGGATGAAGCGAAGGCCGCACGAGTGTCTGGGCTGCAAATGCGCGCAAATCCGCAAGCCCGCCGTTTAGCATGGTCCGCCTCACCTTCGACCACCATTATGCGGCGCGCCAATGTGCCGACCGCGGACAGAAGCATGACCCCAGACGGAACCAGGAAGCGACCTGTCAAACTTGACAGCCGCGTCCCGATTACAGAAACAACTCGTCACGCAGCCGACCGTTGAAGCTCTGGATGAAGGCATTCTGGGTCGGTTTGCCGGGCGCGATGTAGTGCCACTCCACCTTTTGGTCCTCCTGCCACGTCAGGATCGCGTTCGAAGCCAGCTCGGTCCCGTTGTCGCTGACCACCATGCAGGGATAGCCCCGCAGCTCGGCGATCCGGTACAGTTCCTGTGCCACACGATGGCCTGAGATCGATGTGTCGACGATCGCGCCCAGGCACTCCCGGCTGAAGTCATCGATGATACACAGCACCTGGAACCGGCGGCCCCAGGCCAGGCTGTCGGCCACGAAGTCGAGCGACCAGCGCTGGTTCGGCCCCTGCGGGATCGCCATCGGCGCGCGGGTTCCAAGCGCCCGCTTGCGGCCGCTACGCTTGCGCACCGTCAGCCGCTCTTCCCGGTATATGCGATAGAGCCCTCCGCCCTACAATCGATCCACCGGATCGATTGCTTCACGGGCTCCGATCCAGTTCACCTCCCAGCCCCCCCGCTCGAGCAGGATTTTCAGGCGGTGATAGCCAAATCGGCGACGTTCCGACGACAGCTCGCGCAGCCGGCTTCGCAACCCGGTGTAGTCCGGGCGGCTGGGTCGGTAGCGGTGCACACGCGGGTCGATGCCCACCAACCGGCAGGCACGGCGCCGCGAATAGCCTTTCTCGATCATGGCCCAGGTCACGGCGGATCTCCTTGAACTGGGCCTAAGAAGTTTTTTCCGAGCATCTCGCGCAAGGTCGAGACATCCATTATCGACTCCGCCAAGAGCTTCTTCAGCTTAGCGTTCTCGTCCTCGAGCTGCTTTAGCCGCTTGGCTTCGCTGACCTCCATGCCGCCAAACTTCGAGCGCCAGTTGTAGAAGGTCGCATCGCTGATCCCGTCTTCCGGCACAACTGCGTGGCGCTCAGCCCCGCCTGACGCTCCTTCAGCACGCCGATGATCTGTTCTTCTGTGAACCTGCTGCGCTTCATGTCCGTCTCCTTCGATGGAGAACAGACTAACCTCAACGTGCGGACGTTTCAGGGGAGCAGGTCAGCTCGAACGTCAGCGCGATCGCTTCTCGCCACGTTAGGCAAACGAGGGGCATTGAGTGAAGGCACTTCATCTGGGGAGCGCACAGGAGTAGGGTAGCCGTTTCTGGTACCCCAGATGTTACCCCAGAGACATTGTTCGCACTGCGCGAGGAGGACGTCAGAACCTAAGTGCTTGTAAGTTGTCGGGATTTTTGGCTCCGGCGGTAGGGATCGAACCTACGACCAATTGATTAACAGTCAACTGCTCTACCGCTGAGCTACGCCGGAACACCGGTGGGCCGTATAGCAAGGGGGACAGGGGGCGTCCAGAGGCAAAACCCCAGGGCTCAGGCCAACCGGAAGCGCGCGTCGAGGTTCGGAAAATCGCCGGTCATCACCCGGTTTCTGTCCAGAAGATCAAGAAGATGGGCCAGGACATTCAGGGTCGCGGCGGGCATCAGACGCGGGTCTGTTCCGACATAGACCGACCTCGCGATCTCTGCTGGCGAAGCGTCTCTCCCGGCAAGCGCTGCCAGCACCTGCGCCTCGCGCCCGCGCCGGTGCGCGGAAAGGTCGGCAAGCCTCTGTGGGCCGTCTGGCACCGGATCGCCGTGTCCCGGCCACAGCGGCCCGGACGCTTGCCGGACAAGTCGGTCGAGCGACGCCATGTAGGCCGCCATGTCACCATCGGGCGGTGCAATCAGCGAGGTGGACCAGCCCATCGCCAGATCCCCCGAGAAGACCGCGTCGTCCCACAGGAAGCTTAGGTGGTTGCCGAAATGCCCGGGCGTATGCAGCGCCGTCAGTTGCCAGCCGCCGCTGCGGTTTGTCAGAACATCCCCGTCGGCAAGACGGATATCCGGGCGGAATTCGAGGTCGACCCCCTCGGCCGGGGGAAGTCCCGTTGCGGCAAGGTCCGCCATGCGTTGGCTGCGTCCCGAGAGGCTGTCACCGAAGCCGCAGACCGGGGCCCCGGTTCGGGCCGAAAGCGCGCGGGCAAGTGTGGAGTGGTCGAGGTGACTATGGGTGACAAGGATGTGCGACACCGTCTCGTCGGGGCCGAGGGCCGCCAGGATCGCGTCAAGGTGCGACGGGATCGCAGGTCCGGGGTCGATCACGGCGACACGGCCGGTGCCGACGATGTAGGTGTTCGTTCCAGCGGCCGTCATGGGCGAGGGGTTCGGCGCTGTGACCCGGCGCAGCCCCGGTGCAATATCGGCCGGGTTCAGCGTGTCCGCTGTTCCGTCGCCGCGCAGATGAACAGGCCCGTCGACGTGGCGCTTCCGGTTCGCGTGCCCAGTCACTAGGCTCTGGCGCATGGTCATGGAATGGCTCAAGCACCTCGCTCCGCGCGGCATCTATGGACGCGCCGCGCTGATCCTTATCGTGCCCATCGTCGCGATTCAGCTGGTGGTGTCCATCGTTTTCCTTCAGCGCCACTTCGACGGCGTGACGCGGCAGATGACCGAGAACCTTGTCCAGTCGATCCTGTTCTTGACCGAAACCGCAGACGCTGCCCCGGATGCCCGATCGGCGACCGCGGCGATCAAAGGGCCGGCGGAAAGCCTTGGATTCGATGTCAGCCTTTCACCCCCTTCTGCTGTGCCTTCGCCTGTCGACGCGCGCGCCTTCTATGATTTGACTGGCCGGGCAGTGATCGATTCGCTGCGGCGGCTTCTTCCCAACGTCCAGGCCATCGACCTGTCGCGCGACCGGCGGGTGACGATGGTGCTTGGCACACGGCACGGCAACCTGACAGTGGGCTTCGACCGTCGCCGCGTTTCGGCGTCGAACCCGCACCAGCTTTTGGTGCTGATGCTGGTGACCGGTCTTGTCATGACAGTGCTGGCGTTCATCTTCCTGCGCAACCAATTGCGCCCGATCCGTCGGCTGGCCCGGGCGGCGGAGGAATTCGGGAAGGGCAGGGTGGTCCCCTATCATCCGGCCGGCGCCACCGAGGTGCGCGCTGCGGGCAGCGCCTTCCTCGACATGCGCGCGCGGATCGAGCGGTTCATCGATCAGCGCACGACGATGCTGTCGGGCGTAAGCCACGACCTGCGCACGCCACTGACGCGCCTGCGGCTTGGACTTGGCCTGATCGGCGACGACGACGAGGTTCGGGCGATGAAGCGCGATCTGGATGACATGCAGCGGATGATCGACGGGTTTCTGGAGTTTGCGCGCGGCGAGGCGCATGACTCGCCGGTGTCCGAGACTGATCCGCTGTGGCTGGTCCAGTCGGTGGTGACCGACGCCGAGCGTGCGGGTCAGAATGTCGCGCTCGGGTCTGTGTCCGGGGCAGGCAAGGCGCGGCTGCGCGAGCTTTCGGTGCGCCGGGCGCTGGGCAATCTGATCGAAAATGGCGTGCGCCACGGAACGCGGGTTGTCGTGGGCCTGGCCGTGACGGAGCGTGCGGTCAGGATCACGGTCGAAGATGACGGGCCGGGCATTCCGCGGGACCGCCGGGACGAGGCGCTGCGCCCGTTCGTGCGCCTTGATGCGGCGCGCAATCTTGACACCGGGGCGGGAAGCGGACTTGGCCTTGCCATCGCGGCGGACGTTGCGCGCAGTCATGGCGGCACCCTGCGCCTAGGAGATAGTGCGGCTTTGGGCGGTCTGAAGGCAGAGCTTGTGCTGGCCCGATAGGGACGGCAGGCTTCAACCTACAAAAGAACAAGCGCTCCGATCCCGCCCCAGAGAAGGCAGGACAACGCAAGTACGGGCAAAATCCACCACCCTGTGGGCAGCGCATCATCCGGCTCGTCGGTGGCTGGCGTCGCGTCCAGCATGTCTTCGGCCTGGGGCTCCGGAAGGGGCGCCTCTTCCTGCGCGCGCCAGTACTGCAGCGCCGCGCTCTCTTCGGACTGGTCGTGAGGTGGCGTGCGGGCGGCGGAGCGGACCACGTGAAAGACCTCGTGCTGCGGACGAGGCAAGGGTAAGGACCAGACCTTACCGGATTGTTAGCATGCTGACCCGTGGTAGGCCCGGAGGGACTTGAACCCCCAACCAAGGCGTTATGAGCGCCCTGCTCTGACCATTGAGCTACGGGCCCGGTCGGGGCCGGACATGCCACCTTGCCTAGCAGAACGGCGGGGCGGGTCAAGCTTGCGTCCCGGTATGGCGCGCACCGCGCGCGGACCGGGCATTGTGGGGTCGTCAGAGTTGGGCTAAGGGCGGCGTGTTGCCACGCACCGGGACAAGCCGCATGAAAAATGGCCTTACATATGCCGATAGCGGCGTCGACATTGACGCGGGCAATGCGCTGGTCGAACGGATCAAGCCGGCCGCCCGCGCCACCGACCGCCCCGGAACGATGGGGGGCCTTGGCGGGTTCGGGGCGCTGTTCGACCTGAAGGCCGCAGGCTACCGCGACCCGATCCTTGTCGCCGCGACCGACGGCGTAGGCACCAAGCTGCGCATCGCCATCGACACCGGGAACGTGGACCGCATCGGCATCGACCTGGTCGCCATGTGCGTGAACGACCTCGTCTGCCAAGGGGCGGAGCCCTTGTTCTTCCTGGACTATTTCGCCACCGGCAAGCTGGACGTGGACCAGGCCGCGCGGATCGTGGGCGGCATTTCCGAGGGCTGCCGATTGGCGGGGTGCGCCCTGGTAGGGGGCGAGACGGCCGAGATGCCGGGGATGTATCACGGCGGCGACTTTGACCTTGCCGGGTTCGCCGTGGGCGCGATGGAGCGCGGGGGCGAGTTGCCGAAGGATGTGGCCGAGGGTGACGTCCTGCTGGGGCTGGCGTCGGACGGGGTGCATTCCAACGGCTATTCCTTCGTGCGTAAGGTCGTGGAGCAGGCGGGGTTGGACTGGGACGCGGCCTCGCCTTTTGGGCCCGGCACGCTTGGCGCGGCGCTGCTGACACCCACGCGGCTTTACGTTAGGCCAGCGCTGGCCGCGATCCGGGCAGGGGGCGTGCATGGGCTGTCGCACATCACTGGGGGCGGGCTGACCGAAAACCCGCCCCGGATGCTGCCCGACGGATTGGCTTGCGCCATTGACCTGTCGGCTTGGACCCTTCCGCCGGTATTCCGCTGGCTGGCGACATCGTCCGGGATTCACGAGGGCGAGTTGCTGAAGACGTTCAACTGCGGCATCGGCCTTGTCGCGGCTGTCTCGGCCGACCGGGCGGCGGCAGTTGCCGACATGTGGCGCAGCATGGGCGAGACCGTGGTGACGCTGGGCCGGGTCGTAGCGGGCGAAGGGGTGGCCTATTCGGGCAGGCTCTCGTGAAGCGCGTCGCCATCCTGATCTCGGGTGGTGGTTCGAACATGGTCCGGCTGGTGGAAAGCATGACCGGGGACCATCCCGCGCGGGCCGTTCTGGTGCTGTCGAACGATCCCGGGGCGGCGGGCCTGGCCAAGGCCGCGGCGATGGGCGTGCCGGTGGCGGCGGTGGATCACCGGTCGTTCGCGGGCGACCGCATGGCGTTCGAGCGGGCATTGGGCAGGGTGCTGGACGCGGCGGCCCCCGACATTGTCTGCCTCGCGGGGTTCATGCGCATCCTGACGTCCGGCTTCGTGGCCAGGTTTGCGGGTCGGATGCTGAACATCCACCCTTCTCTTCTGCCCAAGTATCCGGGGTTGCACACACATGCCCGTGCTTTAGCGGCGGGTGACACCGAGGCCGGCTGCACGGTGCATGAGGTGACGGCCGAACTTGATGCCGGGCCGGTGCTAGGACAGGCGAGCGTGCCGGTTCTGGCGGGGGACACCGAGGAGGCGCTTGCGGCGCGGGTGCTCGCAGCGGAGCACAGGCTGTATCCGGCGGTGTTGCGGCGGTTCGCGGGTGGGGACCGGACGGTTCTGCACCTGTCGGTAACAGAGGCCTAGCAGCGGCGTCCATCGCGGGGTGTGAACTGGAGGCGGCCACGACCATGCGGGTTTCAAGGCCGGAAAGCAGGGCAGCAAAGCCCGTCAACCCTTTCTTCACGCGCGCGAAATTACGATTCTTCGCAGAAGAATCGTAGACGAAACTTCTGCGAAGTTTCGTCTATGGCGAGGGGCGAGTTTGGCGCGCCAAGGCAGCGGCTGTGCCCCCACCGTTCGGGCGTGCGCCATCCGTCAGCCCAAGCCCTTTCGCGTCAGCAGACCAGCCGCACCTTCGCCTGATTGCAGAACACCACGAACTGCCCGCCGTCTTCCACCATGTGAAAGCCGCGCGGCCGAACTTCGGCCATGAAGCGCTTCCGTCCGACTTCGCGGTCCACCCAGACGACACTTCGCCGGACCATGCCGCCGCGTGCGGCAGCTTTCGACGAAAAGACCGCTGCGATCCAGGGGTCGGGGGCGCGGCGGGTCACACGCGGGGTTTGCAGGTCAGGGTGCGGAGACATATCCATGCAGCCACCCTGCCGCACGTATGGTTGAGCGTACGTTAAGCCTGAATAGTCTCCGGACCAACCGGCACGAACCCTTTCAGGCCCGGTTCCGCCCGCCCCGCCGCCCGCCACGCGCTGACCCCGCGGCCATCGCAGCCTGCGACGCCTCCGAATAGGTCTGCCCCGCCTCGACCGCATCCAGAATGCGCCCGAACCGGATCCAGTCGCCGCCGTTCGCGTCGTGGTTCATCAGAAGGTTCGCCGCGCGGATCGCCTCCATCTCCACCTGGCGGACCGGGTTCATGATCGCCGAGGTCATCCCCGCTGCGATTGCCATCGGCAGGAAGGCCGCGTTGATGCCGTGGCGGTGCGGCATGCCGAAGCTGATGTTCGAGGCACCGCAGGTCGTGTTCACGCCCAGTTCCTCGCGCAGGCGGCGGACGAGGGCAAAGACCTGGTTCCCTGCCGTCGCCATCGCGCCGATGGGCATGACCAGCGGATCGACCACGATGTCATGCGCCGGGATGCCGAAGTCGGCGGCGCGGTGGACGATCTTCTTGGCCACGGCAAAGCGGACATCGGGGTCGGGCGAAATGCCGGTGTCGTCGTTCGAGATCGCCACGACCGGCACGTTGTATTTCTTGACCAGTGGCAGAACCAGTTCCAGCCGCTCTTCCTCGCCCGTCACGCTGTTCAGCAGCGGACGCCCCTCGGCCGTCTCCAGCCCGTTCTGCAAGGCGCCGGGAACCGAGCTGTCGATGCACAGCGGCACATCGACGATCCCTTGGATGCGCGCCACCAGTTCCTTCATCAGCGGCGGCTCGACGAAGTTGTTGTCGGCATAGCGCGGGTCGGTTGCCATCTTGTTGGTGAAGACGGCGCCCGAGTTTACGTCCAGCACCATCGCCCCGCAGGCCACCTGCTCCAGCGCGTCTTTCTCGACGGTCGAGAAATCACCGGCTTCCAACTCGGCCGCCAGCTTCTTGCGGCCGGTGGGGTTGATCCGCTCGCCGATCACGCAGAAGGGCTCGTCAAAGCCGATGACGACGGTTTTGGTTTTCGATTCAAGGACGGTGCGGGTCATCTAAGGCGTACTCCTGTCAGGCGTTCGATCAGACCCGGCAGGGCAGGGTCGGTGAAGTCGGAAATGGTGGCATCGGCCCCGGCGTCGGTCAGTGCGGCGTCGGTCAGGCTGGTGCGCAGGCCGATGGTGAAGATTGACGCGGCGCGCGAGGCGGCGATGCCAGCGGGGCTGTCTTCAAATGCGATGGCGCGGGATGCGGGGACGTTCAGGCGCTTGAGGGCCTCAAGGTAGGGGTCGGGATGGGGCTTGCCGCGCGCCACGTCGGCGGCCAGCACGACCGTATCCATCATGTCGCCCACGCCGGATGCGGCCAGCATCGCGCCCGCGTTCTGGCGCGGCGCGTTGGACACGAGCGCCGTTCGTAAGCCACGCGCGCGGGCAGTAGCGATCATGGCGGGGGCCCCGGCGATCGGTTCAACCTTGTGCGCCAAGTCCTTGAGAAAGATCGCTTCCTTCTCCTCGCCAAGGGCATCCGCGTCCTCGTCCGGGAATTCCTCGGCAAAGCTGTCGCGGCTTTGGCGGCCGTGGATCACGCGCATGTAGAAGTCGCGGTCGATGACGCGGCCGCGGTCGGCATACATCCGGGTAAAGACCTCGGCGTGAAGCGGGTCGGAATCGACGAGCGTGCCGTCCAGATCGAAGAGAAGCGCGCCCGTCATTGCCTGATCCGTGCGTCAGACTGCGGCGGCGGCGGGGCGGCCCGCCGACCGGCCATGCTCGGCCGTCCAGGTCGCGCAGGTCTTGATTCCGCCCAGCGGGAAGAAGTGGACCTGCTCGATCCCGAAGCCAGGCGTCTTGGCCTTGTGGGCGGCCAGCGCCGTGACAACCTCGTCCGGTTCATAGGGCAGAAGCAGCTTCGTTACGTCCATCGCGCGCTTCTGCAACACGCGGAGCGAGGGGCCGACACCGCAGGCGATGGCGAACTTGATGAGCGTTTGCAGCTTCGCGGGGCCTGCGATGCCGATGTGGATGGGCAGGGAAATTCCCTCGGATGCCAAGCGGTTGGCCCAGGCGATCACGGGGTCGGCCTCGAAACAGAACTGGGTCGTCAGCGCCATCGTGGCGTCGGTCCGGTCGCTGAACTTCTGCTTCCACCGCAGCGCGTCCATCACGTTGCGGTCCGACCCGTCGGGGTCGATGTCCTTGTTGCCCTCGGGGTGGCCCGCGACGTGCAGGCGTTCAAACCCGTCGAAGGCCCCCGATTCCAGAAGCTCCATCGACGAAGAGTAGCTGCCGACCTGCGCCGCCGGGTTGCCCGCGAGGATCAGGCCCTGCTTCACCCCCGCCTCGCCCTTGTACCGGGCAACCCAGTCGAGAAGCGTCGCCTTGTCCTTGATGATGCGCGCGGGGAAGTGCGGCATCGGCTCGTACCCCTCACGCCGCAGGCGCGCGGCGGTGGCGACCATCTCCTCGATGGGGCTTTCGATGTTGGCGATGTAGACGCGCGTGCCTGCGGGCAGAAGGGCGCGGAAATCCTCGACCTTTTCAGCGGTGCGGGGCATCACCTCGATGGAGAAGCCCTGCAGGAACGCCTCGACGGCATCACCCGAAGCGACCGGGGCGGGGGCCTTCTTGCGGAAATTCAGAAGCGACATCAAAGACCTCCAGGTACCTGCGGGTGTCACGCCCAACCGTCGTTCGCAATCAGCTCGGCGATCCGCGCGGTGTCATATTCGGCGACAATCCTTGCCACTTCGGCATCGGCCACCGCAGCATCCTCGCCCGCAACCTCGACCGGCGGCGCTTTCCGCCATTCGGCAAGGTAGGCGTCGGTATCGCGCGCGCCGACCTTCATCGCGCAGCGGTCGATGGCCTGCTCGAACCGTTCGGGCAGGGGGCGTTTCGTGCCGCGACGGCCCTTGCCCACGATGACCTGGGCCGGGATGTCGCGCCAGTAGACGATGGTGACTTCGGCCATGTCGCGCCCTTGGTCCTGCCCCTGTCCGTCGCCCTGACATACAGGGACGGACGCGACACGGGAATGACGTTTTCGACATGTCCGGGGGCGCGCGCGACGCGGGCACCGCCGCAGGTGCGCCGCCGGGCACGGGGTTCGGTGCCACCCCGCCGGACCGGGGGCACAGCCCTGGACCGGAGGGGAATTCACGTATCCTCAGCGTATCCTGAACGTCTTCCTGACGTACGTACGTTCCCGGACCGTGCAGCGGTGCGGATGGCCGTGCCGCAGGGCGGTTTTCAGACCGTCTCCAGAGCCGGGTAATCGGTATAGCCCGTCGCGTCCTTCAGGTAGATCGTGGCACTGTTCAGCGCGTTGTAGGGGCCACCCGCGCGGATGCGGTCGGGAAGGTCGGGATTGGCGATGAACATGCGCCCGAAGGACACCGCATCCGCCCCGCCATTGCCCACAAGCTCCGCCGCAGCCTCGGGCGTGAAGCTGTCGTTGGCGATGGTGAAGCCCCCGAAGGTCTTGCGCACAAGCGGCAAAAGCGCGCCGGGCTTCTGCGCTTCGCGTGCGAACAGGAACGCGATCTTCCGCCGCCCCAGCGCCTCGGCCACATGGCCGAACAGGGCGGCGGGGTTGCTGTCGGTCATCGAATGGGAATTGCTCGACAAATTGAGGTGCACCCCCACCCGGTCGGCGCCCCATTCGGCGATGACGGCATCCGTCACCTCGGTCAGGAAGCGCGCGCGGTTCTCGATACTGCCGCCATAGGCATCGGTGCGGTGGTTCGACCCGTCATGCAGGAACTGGTCGATCAGGTAGCCGTTCGCGCCGTGGATCTCCACCCCGTCGAAGCCTGCGCGTTTCGCCCGCGATGCGCCTTGGCGGTAGGCGGCAACGACACCGGGAATCTCGTCGGTTTCCAGCGCGCGGGGCACAACGTAAGGCTTTTGCGGGCGGATCATCGAAACGTGCCCGTCGGGCGCGATGGCCGAGGGTGCCACGGGCAGGGCACCATCCAGATAGACCGGGTCCGAGATGCGGCCGACATGCCAAAGCTGCAGCATCATCCGCCCCCCGGCGGCGTGGACGGCATCGGTGATCGTCCGCCAGCCCGCAATCTGGTCGTCGTTCCAGATGCCGGGGGTGTCGGGATAGCCCACGCCCATCGGCGTCACCGCAGTCGCCTCGGACAGGATCAGGCCCGCGCCAGCGCGCTGCACGTAGTAGTCGCGCATCAGGTCGTTCGGGATGCGCGCATCGACAGCACGCGTCCTCGTCAGCGGGGCCATGACGATGCGGTTCTTCAGATCGATGGCACCGGCGCGGGCGGGGTCGAACAGGGTGGGCATGGGGCACCTTCAGCGGTTGGTCCGTTGGCAAGAAACTAGGTCGCAGGGCGCGCCGTGGCACCACCCCGCTTTGCATAGCCGCCCTGCACGAGCGCACAGGGCCGGGGCGGTTCGTGCCCGCCCGCACCCCAAACCGCTTGAACCGCTTACGGCCTGCGGATAGCCTTGGTTCCAACACATGATCGGAGGGCGTTCGCATGGCGCCCAGGCGTCCCGGGGCTCTGGGCGCGCTCCCGCAGCCGGTCGAGCCGTCGAGCCCCACGAAACCCGACCCGGCGCAGCTGTATGCCGCGCTGGACCTTGGCACGAATTCGTGCCGGATGCTGGTCGCCCAGCCAAAGGGCAGCCAGTTCCATGTCGTTGACAGCTTTTCCAAGTCGGTGCAGCTGGGGCAGGGGCTGGAGGCGTCGGGGCGGCTGAGCCGCGCGTCGATGGCGCGCACCGTGCAGGCCCTGCAGATCTGCCGTCGCAAGCTGGAACTGCACGAGGTCAGGCGGATGCGGCTGGTCGCGACCGAGGCCTGTCGGCGCGCGAAGAACGCGGGGGAATTCCTGCGGATGGTGGAACGCGAGACCGGCCTGCCGCTTGAGATCATCGCGCCCGAGGAAGAGGCGCGGCTGGCGGTGGTGTCCTGCGCGCCGCTGGTTTCCACCCGCACCGAGCAGTTGCTGGTCGTGGATATCGGGGGCGGATCGACCGAGCTGGTCTGGATCGACCTGTCGAACGTTCCCCGCCACGACCGCCCCCGCGCGATCATGCGCCTGCACGCAGGCTTCCATCCGCCCGAAAGCCCGTTTCCCGCGGCCAAGGTGGTGGACTGGATCAGCGTGCCCCTGGGGGTGGCCACGCTGAAGGACCAGTTCGCCGACGTCGAAGACGATGCCGCGCGTTTCGCACTGATGTCGTGGTTCTTCGAGGAGAACCTGGCCGATTTCTCGCCCTACAACGCCAGCCAGCCGCGCGAGGGGTTCCAGATCATCGGCACATCCGGCACCGTCACCACGGTCGCGGCGAGCCATCTGGGGCTGAAGCGCTATGACCGGACCAAGGTGGACGGGCTGCGCATGACATCCGACCAGATCGACCGGGTGATCCGCGATTACCTGACGCTGGGGCCCGAAGGCCGCCGCAGCGACCCCCGCATCGGGCGCGACCGGCATACGCTGATCATGTCGGGTGCGGCGATCCTGCAGGCGCTGATGCGAATCTGGCCGACCGACCGGCTGTCGGTCGCCGACCGGGGCCTGCGCGAGGGTCTTCTCTACGCGCAGATGTCGGCGGACGGCGTGCTTGAGGACGGGCCGTTCTGACGGCGATTGCAAAAAGGGCAGGGGGGAAGATGTCGGGACGGTTGCAGGGGAAGGTCGCGCTCGTCTCGGGCGGGGCGACCGGAATGGGGGGCGCGTCGTCGCGCCTGTTCGCCGCCGAGGGCGCGAAGGTCGGGATCGTGGATCGGAACCTGACGGCGGCCGAGGAAACCGCCGCCGCCATCCGTGCTGCAGGCGGGCAGGCCGTTGCAGTTCAGGCCGATGTGTCGGACGCAGGCCAAGTCGCGGCGGCGGTCGACAAGGTGCAGGCCGCGTTCGGATCAATCACGGTCCTGTTCAATCACGCGGGCACCATCGTCATCAAGCCGTTCCTCGAGACAACGGAGCATGAGTGGGACTGGCTCCACGCGGTGAACGTGAAGTCGATGTTCCTGATGACGAAGGCGGTGCTGCCGCAGATGATCGCGGCGGGCGGGGGCAGCATCGTCTGCACCTCGTCGATCAGCGCCGTCGCGGGCACGCCGATGGAGGTGCTGTACGACACGACGAAGGGCGCCTGCCACATGTTCGCCCGTGCCATTGCCGTGGAGTTCCGCGACCGGGGCATCCGCTGCAACGCCGTCTGCCCCGGCTTCATCGAAACGCCGCATGGCCTGCGCGAGGTGCGCGAGCTTCAGGCGTTGGGGGTGGATGTGTCCGAGGCCGCCATCGCGGCGGCGCAGGGGCGGATTGGCAAGGCCGAGGACGTGGCCCGCGCGGCGCTGTTCCTCGCGTCGGACGACAGCGCCTTCGTGAACGGCACGCACCTCTTTGTGGACAACGGCTTCACCGCGATCTGACCGCACTTCGGTGAGCCCCTATCAAGCACTATCCTGCCCTTTCGGCTCGGCGGAAATATCCCGGGGGTCCGGGGGCAGAGCCCCCGGCCTTCCTTACAATTGCGGCGGGCAAAGCCCGTAGCCTGTCGGTCAGTCCACCGGCGCCTGGCCGGGCACCCCGCCCGTCACCGCCGCCTTGAAGTTCTCGAAGAACGCCGCCGACAGCTTCTTGGCCGTTCCCATGATGAGGCGGCTGCCCAGCTGGGCGATCTTGCCGCCGACATCCGCCTTGGCGGTGTAGCGCAAAAGCGTGCCGCCATCCTGCTCGATCAGTTCCACGTCCGCCCCGCCCTTGGCAAAGCCCGCGACCCCGCCCGAGCCTTCGCCCGTCAGGCTGAACCGCTCGGGCGCGCCGGCGTTGTCGAGTTTCACCTTGCCGCCGAACCGGGCCTTCACCGGGCCGATCTTGAGGACGACCTTCGCTTCGAGATCCGTGTCGGAATGCCGGATCAGCTCCTCGCAGCCGGGGATCGAGGCTTTCAACACCTCGGGGTCGTTCAGGGCCGCATAGACCTGCGCGCGCGGCGCCGGGATCAGGATTTCGTCGCTCAGGTCCATTCTGTCTTCCCCCGCTATGGCCGCTTGCCACGGTGCATCATTACGGTCTGTGCGGGATTGGGCAAGCGTTCAGGCCTGGCGTGCCTGACCCTCTGGCACGTCTGCGGGCGTGGCCCATCGCGGGGCACCCCGTATCGCCGCTGCCAGCGCGTCCCGCCCGAAGATGACCAGCCCAAGGACAAGCAGCAAGGGCAGCGACTTCGCAAGCCCGATTGCAAGGATCTCCGCCTGGCTGTCGAATCCTGTCCAGGCCTCAAGCCGGGTCACGACCCGGAAGTTCTGGAACACCGATGACAGGATCACCCCGGCCAGCGCCAGTCGCGCGAGAACCGGCAGACGGCGTGCGACGGCCAGAAGGGTCGCAATCCACGGCATCAGCAGCATCAGATAGTGCGACCAGACCGTCGGCGAGAAGACCAGCGCCGACAGCAACGCGCCGGTATAGATGACCGACCGCCGTTCCGTGGGGTCCTCGATGCGCTGCGCCGTCAGGGCCGTGAAAAGCACGACAAGCCCGACCGTGCAGACACGGAGCGAAAGAAGCAGACCGTCAAGCCAAGGCGCGCGCAGGGTGTCGATCAGGAAGTCTTGCGGGGGAACGAACAGCGCCTCTACCCAGCCGAAGGGGTTGCTGTTCATCCAGGGTGCCTGCACGAACCCGGCCTCGGTCTTGGTCTGGGCGAAGAAGTCGAGGTTGATGTCAAAACCCAGGACCAAGGCCGACGCGCCGACAAAGGCCACCCCGGCGAGCGCCGCAGCGATGCGGAAGCGGTCGGCCGACCAGCAGAACAGGATGATGGCGGCGATGCCGAAGCCCGGCTTGAGGATGACAGCGGCGCAAAGCGACAGAGCGGCCCAAACCATGCGGTCACGCCGGAACGCCAGCCAGCCAAGGACGGCGAACAGGAACGCGAAGGGGGTCGTCTGTCCGCCCACCACGAAGATCGCGTGCATGGGCTGAAACAGCAGCGCCGACCAGGCGAAGAGCGCGAACAGGGTGCCGCGATCCTTTCGGTCGCTCCCGGCAAGGTGCCGGACCTCGCGCCAGATCAGGAACAGGCCCGCGAACTGGGCGAGCGCCCCGGCGGCCTTGAAGACGTGAACCCCAGTGCGCGGGTCCATCCACGTCAGCGGGATGTACAGATAGGCCGTCAGCGGCGCGCCTAGGAAGGACATGTTGCCGAAGGGCGGTTGGCCCGCGATGGTCGCGAAGGGGTCGAAAAGGCCGTCGAACTCGCCTGCCGCAGCCTTCTGGCCGACATCGTAGTAGTTTGCGAAGTCAAGCTTGATGCCGCGGATGTTCGCAACGGCCAAGGCCGTGGTCACCACCAAGAGGGCAAATGCCACCCAACCCGATCTTGCAAAAAGTCGTTCCAACACCATCCACCAGGCCTGGCACGCGCAATCCCGTGCATTCGGTGACCGTGCCAAAGCACCGTCCGGGGCGCAATCACCGCGTTTCCGGATCAGCGTGCAACTGGTGCGTTAAGGAACGGTTAACCACGTTAACCCTTTGATCTGTCATGTATCGGATGGAAAAGGCCCGCGCAGGGTGCGCCCGCAGGCGGATGCCTGAGGCGGGAACGGTGGCCGAATTCGAGACAGATTGTAGAGCCCTTGTGGCCGTGCGGTCGGCGCCGGTCACGCCCCGCCCTGGCGCGATCCGGGGGAATCCCCCAGCGCCGCCCATGACGGGTCCCTCAGCATTGCCGCCAGGCTTGCCGCGGCAAGAAGCAGGGTTGCGAGCGCGGCCATCATCGGCAGGCTTTTGGCGAAGGCGATGACGGCCACAGCGCGCCAGTCATCGAGGCTTACAAAGGCGGCGATCTTGTCCATCACCAGCTTGTTCTGCACGGCCGACAGGGCCAGTAGTCCAAGACCCGCGGCGGGCATCAGCATCGTCGTCGGCAGATACCGGCGCTGGGCCAGAAGCGGAAGCGCCGGGATCAGCAGCGCGATCAGGTAGTGGGTCCAGACGACAGGGGACAGGGTCAGGGCGATCAGGATGCCGGCAGACCAAACGGCGTGCCGCCGTGCGGGCAGGGGCCCATCTCGCAGCAAGGCCGCGACCAGCCAAAGCGCCACCCCCGCGACCGCCGACAGTTGCAGAACCCGGACCGCAACGCCTCCGGCCGGGTCCGGCAGGAGCGGCTCGACCCAGCTGAACGGATTGGAATTCTGCCACGCCGCGTTCACATCGACCGACTTTCCAAGGATCATCTGCAGGAAGGCCCGGTGCACGTCGATCCCCAGAAGCGCGACGGAAAGCGCTAGAAAGGCCCCGCCCGTGACCAGCGCCGCGACGCGGAACCGCCACGGCGCGCAGACGAAGACGACGAAGGCCAGGGGGGCGAAGGCGGGCTTGATCACGACAGCGGCCGACAGGGCCAGCGCCGCCGCCACATGGCCTTCGCGCAGGAAAGCGATCCAGCCGAGGACGATGAACAGGAAAACGAAGGGCGTCGTCTGCCCGCCGACGAACATCCAGCTGTAGACGGGCTGGAACCCAAGGATGGTCACGGCCGCCAGCGCGGCGAAGACCGCGCGTGACCGGTCGTCCGACGGCGACAGCCGCGCCGCGCGGTGCCACAAAAGCCAGAGCCCGGCCAGCTGGGCCACCGCGCCTGCCAATTTGAACAGGAACGTGGCGGTAAAGGGCGGCAGGCCCGCCATCGGCACGAACAGGAAGCTTGTCAGGGGGGCGCTGTAAAAGGACATGCCGCCAAAAGGCTCTTGCCCGGCGATAGGTGCCTTGGCGTCATAAAGTGTGGCGAACTCGCCCGCCGCTGCGCGGCGGCCCGCGTCATAGAAGTTGGCGAAATCGAACTTCAGGTTGCGCGTGTTCAGCACACCCCAGCTGGTCATCAGGAGCGTAAGGCAAAGACATAGCCATGTCATTCGCCGCACAGCATCCACTGATATCCGCATCACCCGGATCCTCACACCACCCACACGCGCCGCGCCCGGCCGACGGGAACCTGTCAGAACGTTCCGGTCGGCACAACAACCGGCACGGCGATGGCCCGAGTCCGGGTCGGCACGTTCCCGCTTCGCCAACAGTCATCCGCAAGTCGGCTGATTTTCCCCAAGGATGCCCGCCGATGCCGTGACATTTGGCAAAATCATGGCCAACCGGGCCAGTGCAGGAATACACGACTCGATATCGTCGCGGCCTTGGGTGTAGTCTGGCGTCGGTGAAGTGGTGCCGGTGTTTCACCGGCAAGGTGGTGTTGAAATGAGCGACAACCGTGCGTTGCGTCGCCGGGCGAGCCTGTCCGACTATGTGTCGATCGCCCGGCCCGATCACTGGCTGAAGAACGCCTTCATGCTGCCGGGGGCGGCACTGGCCCTTGTTGTCGATCCGGAGGTGAGCCTGCGGAACCTGACGGTGCTGCCTGTGGCCGTTGCCGCGACCTGCCTGGTCGCGTCGGCCAACTACACGATCAACGAATACCTTGACGGTGCCTTCGACCGCCACCATCCGACAAAGTCCGCCCGTGCGACGGCGCAGGGGCTGATCCGTCCGGAACTCGCGCTGCTGCAGTATCTGGTGCTGGCCGGGATCGGCCTGCTGGTGGCCGCGCAGATGAACCCTGTGTTCTTCTATGCAAGCCTGCTCCTTCTGGTCATGGGGATCGTCTACAACGTCCAGCCGCTGCGCTCGAAGGACCGCGCTTACCTGGACGTGCTGTCTGAATCGATCAACAACCCGATCCGGCTGGTGCTGGGCTGGGCCGCGATCACCACCATCGTGCTGCCGCCGTCGTCGCTGCTTATCAGCTACTGGATGGGCGGGGCCTACCTGATGGCGATCAAGCGCTTTGCCGAATACCGGATGATCGGCGACCCCGCGCGGGCGGCGCTGTACCGGCGATCCTTCGGGGTCTACACGGAACAGTCGCTGGCCCTGTCGGCCTTCTTCTACGCGCTGACCTGCGTGTTCTTCCTGGGCATCTTCCTGATCAAGTACAAGATCGAGTTCATCCTCTCGTTCCCGTTCTTCGCGCTGCTGTTCGCGTGGTACCAGTCCATCGCGCTGCGCCCCGGATCGACCGCGATCAACCCCGAGCGGCTGTACACCGAGCCGAAGTTCATGGCCTATGTGGCCTTCCTTGTGGTGCTGGTGGCGGTGCTGTTCGTCGTTCACATCCCTCAGATTCAGTACCTGATGGACCATACCGTCGCCGCCGACCTTCGGCTGCCACGGCCCGGCAACTGAGCCCACCCTCCTGCATTCCGGAAGGCCCGACCCGATGTCGAAGTACTTCGTGTTCATCGTTGCGACCGTGATCCTGAACGCCACCTCGCAGCTTCTGATGAAGGCGGGCATGTCCCGCGTGGGGCAGGCCGAGATGTCGGCGTCGAAGATCGGCGGGCTTCTGTGGGGGGCGGCGACGAACCCGTTCGTGGTTCTGGGCCTTGTCACCATGACGATCAGCATGGGCACCCACCTGATGAGCCTGTCGCGGTTCGAGGTGAGCTTCGCCTTCCCCTTCCTGTCCATCGCCTACGTGATCGTCGCCGCTTGGGGCTACTTCGTCTTCGGCGAGACGATGAGTGCGACGAAGATCGCGGGCATCGCCACGATCATGGTGGGCACCTACATCCTCGCGCAGGGATAGGGCGCGGGCGATGCGGCATATCCTGATCGGGGGGAACGGGTTTCTGGGGCGCGAGATGGTGCGCCAGATTCAGGCGCGCGCGGGCGATACGGCGGTTGTCGTGGACATGGACGAAAGCTTCGCCCGCTTTCCCGAACGGACGTTGCCAGGGATCACCTACTACCGGGCCGACGTGTCGGTGCCCGGCGCATTGGACCGTCTGACGCTTCAGCCCGATGATGTCGTCCACCACCTGGCCACGCGCCTCATCACGCCCAACAACCCCCGCTTTGGCCGCGACGCCTATTTTCGGGTCTGCGCGGTGGCGGGGACGACGGAAATCCTTGCCTGGATGAAGCGGCAGGGCAACCGGCGGCTGGTGTTCTGGTCAACCGATATGGTCTACGGCCCCGCCGTGCAGGTGCCCCGGACCGAGTCCCACCCGCGGATGCCGTTCGGCCCCTATGGCCGGTCGAAGGTTGCAGCCGAGGATATCGTCGCGCGCGCGGTCAAGGCCGGGGACGTGACGTGCACCGTCTTCCGTCCGCGCCTGATATTGGGGCCGGGGCGTCTGGGGATTCTGGAAAAACTGTTCAAGATGATCGATGCGGGCCGCCCCGTGCCCCTGATCGGCCCCGGCGTGAACCGATTCCAGTTCGTGTCGGTCGCAGACTGCGCCCGCGCGTCACTGACCGCCGCCGACCGGGGCTGTCCGAATGGCACCTACAACCTAGGGTCCGAGAATTCGCCGATGGTCATCGAGCTGATGACCGAGTTCGTGAAGATGACCGGATCGCGGTCGCGCATCGTCAAGACGCCGGCCGGGCTGGTCAAGGCGGTGCTGCGGACGCTGAACCTCTTCAAGGTCTCGCCGATGGACCCCGAACAGTTCGAGATCGCCGACCTTGATGTCTCGCTGGACATCGGGGCCGCGCGGCGTGATCTGGGCTGGCGTCCGCACCACCGCGACCTCGACCTTCTGGTCGCGGCCTACAGGTCCTACAAGGGCGAAGATGTGACGCTGCCCTAATGGGCGGGCATTCTGGGGCGGGGAAGATGCAGCGGTTTCTTCTTGCGAAGGTCGAGGTCTGGCTGGTCCTGCTGCTCGCCATCCTTGCGGTTGCCGGGGCGCTGGTCTTCGGCGCGGTCGTCCTTGACGCATCCCAGGTCACGGCCAACCGCCGGCTTGTCCAGCGCGTTGCCCTGGGGGCCGCGGAAGTGCCCCTGAACGCCCTGAAGATGCTGAAGGGCAGTTCGCAGGAAATGCAGGGCTTCCGGGCCGACAAGATCGAGGGATCGGGCTGGACCTTTGCCGACGGCGGGGCGGCGCAATTGCCGGGCTACCTGCTGCTCAGCCGCTTTGACGGTAACCGGATGCGCCCTGTTGTCGATCTGGTGAAGCTGTCTGACGGATCGGTGCAGCTGACCTGGGCCCCGGACATCGACGCATTGCTGAAGGGCGCGCCACGGGCCTCGCAAGTGGCCACGCTGTCGAACTGGACCAATGCGCGGTTCCGCATCACCCACCCGGATGTGACCGGTGACGGCGGGCTTCTGGTCAAGGATATGATGACGCCCCTGATCCGCATCGACGCCTGCGGGAACAAGGTCTGGCGGAATGACAGCCTGCTGTTCCATCACTCGACCGAGCCGGATGGCGCGGGCAACTGGTGGATCGGCGCGGCCATCGACCCGCCGACGGTGCCGCATGTGCCGCCCACTTTCTTCGACGACGCACTCGCGCTGGTTTCGCCCGACGGGAAGGTTCTCAAGACCATCGGACTGGCCGAGATGTTCACGCGGCACGGGTTGCGCAGCCTGGTTCTGCCGATCGGGCGCTACTACGATGACCCCTTGCACCTGAACGATATCCAGCCGGTGCTGGCCGATGGCCCCTACTGGAAGAAGGGTGATCTGTTCCTGAGCTTCCGTGGGAATTCGACCGTCTTCCTCTATCGGCCTTCGACCGATGAGATCGTCTGGTCGCAGCGTGGTCCGTGGGAAGGTCAGCACGACGTCGACATCCTCGACGACCACCGCATCGCGGTCTATGACAACCGCGCCTATCACCCCGGCGATTTCGGGCGCGTTGATGGCGTGTCGGACGTGGCGGTCTATGACTTTGCCACGGGCGCGATCACACATCCGTGGCACACCGGCATGGAGCGCGAAGGCGTGCAGTCGCTGTTCGAGGGGCTCTACACGGTGCTGCCGGGCGATGTTCTTTTGGTCGAGAACCATTCCGCCGGGGTGGTTCTTGCTTTTGGCCCCGACGGACGCACGCTGGCCCGGTTTGTGAACCGTGCCGCTGACGGCCACATCTATCAGCTGGGATGGGGTCGGTGGGTCGATCCCGCGCGGGGCGAGGCGGTTCTCGCCGCGGCGACAGCGGCGCGGGCTGCGGCCGGGTGCGCAGCCGCGCCCTGACATCCTTAGGGCGGAGGCGGAAACCCGTTCGGGCGATCACCGGAACCGACCGGCTTCAGTTCCGAGACCGCAAGAACGCCCACGTCTGGCATGGTCGCCGTAAGCGTGTCGCCCTGGGCCACCTCGACCGGATCGGCACGTGTGAAATTGCCTGCAGCGGTCGCTGTCGTGACCCAGTATCTTCCGGCGGGCAGGCCGACGATTCGCACGTCCCCGGCTTCGCGCGCCTCGGCGATGACCGACCACTTGTCCCCGGGGTTCACGAACGCCACAGCATCGACGGCCCGTTGCGCGTCCGACGACGCCCCGATCCGCACCGCCCCCCGCTTGATCGACTGAAAGTACAGCAGGTTCATGCGCACATCCTCGGGTTCGGTCAGCCGCTGCCCGGGCGGCGCATCAGGATGCTCGTCGCTGTAGCCAAGATAGGCGCGGCTCTGCCAGACCGAGATATGGGCAAGCTTCAGGCACTTGAACAGAAAGTCGTGGGTGCCCTTGCCCAGCCAGTATTCCAGCATCCCTGTTTCGATGCCGTACTTGCGCCCGCGTTCGCCGATGGCCTTCATCGCGTCGCCGTTGGCCTTGCGGTACAGGTGAAAGCCAAGCTCGGCCACCAGATCCATTGCCCCGGGCGTCGCCGCGACCGCGTCGAACCAATCGGACGCTGCAGCCGCGCTGGTGGTGGAGGGCAGGATGATGCGCGGACGGAAGCCCGCCGCCGTCAGCCGCCGCGTCACCGCCGCCGCCGCCTGCGCGAACTTTTCCGGCGTCCATTGCGGGATCAGGTCGGGCTCGAGGATCATCTCGAGGCTGTCGGGAACGATACCGTACGTCTGCTTCAGGTGAAGGAACGTGGCCAGGATGAATTCGGCGTATTCTTCCGGCTGGTCGTGGATGTAGGGACCTCCCTTCGACTGGTCGGTGAAGGCCACGTAATTCAGCGAAAACTCTAGCGTCTGGCCGCGCGCGTCGGCCTTGGCCTTCAGCGGCAGCCAGATCGTCTTTATCCGCCAGTCAAGGTCATCCCAGTGGAAGCCCGCGGGGTTCAGGACGAAGGGGTCGTCGTTGTCGTTGACAGTCTGATAGCGATACAGGCGAAGCTGCTCGTTATCGGACTTTCCCGCGAACAGGTCCGCGATCGTCGTCCGCGTGTTTTCGTCGCCCGCGTAAACCTCGACCCGGACGCGACCGATGCCGATGACATCAAGAAGGTGGTCATAAACCTCGTCGCGAAGCGGCACGTCAGGGATCGGCCAGTCGAAGACGGTCGTGGTCTCCCAAGCCCGCCAGGTCTGGTGCCGCTCCGAGGGGTCAAGCGTGATCGTGACCTGTTGCGCCTGCGCGATTTGAGGTGGGACACATCCGACAAACGCAATGAGAGCCAGCACGATGCCCGCAAGGCGAAGCCGCAAGCCACCAAACACGCTGCCGGTTTCGCGGAGGTGATTTCCGACTGTCATTCCGCTTGCCCACACCCATGACTGGTCGTAGCCGCCGGTGATGACAGGCGTGCGACGCGGTCAAGGTATCAGCCGATGGTGGCGGGTCAACCGGCACGCGGGTCGCAAGGGCCGTGTTGCGCGCCCCTCCGCTGTTTCCACTGACGTGTGAGTTCCGGCGATTTCGAAGGACTGAGCACACAAAACGGGTCCGACCTGTCGAAAAGGTGCAGTCGATCCGGCCTTCGGCCAATCTTCGGCCACGAGCGGAGCCGCGTTTTCAGGCTTTGCCGGAGGGCCGGGACAGGCGCTGGAAACGAGCAGGGAACAGGACGCTCCGTTGGAAGACTACAAGACCGTTCCGGTCCGGACGAACCCGCGCGCAACGCGGGCTCCTAACACCAGGGGTTCCCGCACCTGCCAATTGTGCGGTGCGGCGCTGACACTCAGCCTGATCGATCTTGGTTTTGCGCCGCTTGCCGGCGCGGTGGTTGCCCCCGCCGATGCCGAGCGCCCCGACACCCGGTATCCGCTTCATGCCCGGGTCTGTCAGTCCTGCTGGCTGGTGCAGACGGACCCGGTCCTGACCCCGCGCGAGCTGTTTCCCCCCGAACTGACGTATCTGTCGTCGGTGTCCGAGACGCGCCTGTCCGGGGCCAAGGCGTTTGCCGAGGCGATGTGCGGGATGCTTCGACTTTCGCCAGCCGACCATGTGGTCGAGATCGGGTCGAACGACGGATATCTTCTGCGCTGGTTCCGCGAGCGCGGCATCCCGGTGTTCGGGGTCGATCCGTCCGCACGCGCCGGGCTTGATGCGGCTGCGCGCGGTATTCCGACACTGAGTGAGTTCTTCGATGCGACCTCGGGTGCACGCCTTGGGGCGCGGCTGGGCCGCGAGGGCAAGGCGCCGCGCCTTGTTCTTGCGCTGAACGTTCTGACGCAAGTGCCGGACCTGGTGTCGTTCCTGGCGGGCGTCGCCCATCTGTTGCCGCTGGACGGGCTGTTCGTTGCGGAGGTGCCCCATCTGCAGTCGGTTCTTTCCGATGGGCGTTTTGACCTGATCCGGCATGAACACTTCACCTGCCTGTCGCTTCTTTCGCTTGAACAGGCCGCAGGCCGGGCCGGACTGCGAATTGTCCGGGCCGAGCTGTGCGGCCCGGGCGATGCGACCTTGCGCATCTTTGCCGTGCCGCAGGACGCAGATCGCGTCGAAGACGCGACCGTCGCCATGCTGCGAAGCCGCGAGCGCGCGGCCGGGCTTGACCGGGCCGAGACCTATTCCGGCTTCGCACAAAAGGCCGAGGCCGTCCGCGCCGGGCTGATCGAGTTTCTGACCCTAGCCCAGGAAGCGGGGCGACGCGTCGCGGCCTACGGCGCGGCTGCCAAGGGCAGCGCTCTGCTGAATTACTGCGCCATCGGTCCCGATCTGGTGGTGGCCTGCGCGGACCGGAACCCGGCGAAGCAGGGCATGCTTCTGCCCGGAAGCCGCATACCGGTTGTCGCGCCTGCGTCGCTGCGCGACATCCGGCCGGACTATCTGTTGCTCCTGCCCTGGAACCTGGCTCCCGAGATCATGGCTCAGTCCGATGACTTGCGGTCGGCCGGCACCCAGTTCGTCGTCGCGGCACCCGAACTGTCAATCATTGCCTAGGTCCGGACCTTGCTGTCTGGCGAAACGGCAAAGGCGCGCCGGAAACCGCGCATGGCGATCCTTACCCGTCATGCCGCCATCCCCGGATGTCGCAAAAGAACCTGCCTGCCGCCTTGGCGCGACTTATGACGGTGCGGCGCGGCAATCGGGGCGCTGACAGGTGGCGGACGAATTCTTCGACTATGTGATCGTTGGCTCAGGATCGGCGGGCTCGGTCCTGGCCGAACGACTGTCCGCATCCGGGCGGCACCGCGTCATGGTCCTGGAAGCGGGCGGAACCGACCGCCGGTTCTACGTGATGATGCCGCTTGGCTACGGCAAGCTGTTCTACGATCCCGCCGTCAACTGGCTGTACCGGACCGAACCCGATCCCGGCCTGTCGGGGCAGTCCGACCACTGGCCGCGCGGCAAGATCCTGGGCGGATCTTCGGCGATCAACGCGATGGTCTGGATCCGGGGGCACGCCAGCGACTATGACGATTGGGAAGCCGCCGGAAACCCCGGCTGGGGCTGGGCCGATGTGCTGCCCGCCTATCGCGCCATCGAGGACAACGAGGCCGGTGGAAATGCCTTCCGGGGGGAAGGCGGGCCGCTCCACATCTCGGCCAATACAAGGGGCAACCACCCGCTTCTGGAACCCTGGATCGCGGCGTGCGAGGCGGCGGGGCTGCCCCGCAACGCCGACTTCAACGGCGAGACCCAGGAAGGCGCGGGGCTGTACCAGCTGACCATCAAGGGCGGGCGGCGGAATTCGGCGGCGCGGGCGTTCCTGCGGCCCGCCATGCGGCGCGCCAACCTCAGGGTCGAGACCGGGGCGCATGTGACCCGCGTGGTGATGGAGGGACGGCGCGCGACGGGGGTCGAATACCGCCAGAACGGTGCGCTGAAGATCGCGCGTGCGGGCGAGGTGATCCTGGCGGGCGGCGCGATCAACACGCCGCAGCTTCTGATGCTGTCGGGCATCGGCCCCGCCGGGCACCTGCGCGACCACGGCATCGCGCCCGTCATCGACAATGCGAATGTCGGGCAGAACCTGAACGACCACCAGGGCCTGAACTATACCTACCGCATGACGGTTCCCACACTGAACGATGTCTTGCGCCCGTGGTGGGGCAAGCTGCTGGTGGGCATGCAATACGTCCTTCTGGGGCGCGGCCCGCTCGCCAAGTCGATCAATCAGGGCGGGGGATTCTTTCGCACACGGCCCGGCCTCGCCCGGCCGAACATGCAACTGTACATGCAGGCCTTTTCCACACTGCTGCCACGCGCGGGCGAGCGGCCGATCCTGAACCCCGATCCCTTCTCGGGTCTGTCGATCGGGCTGTCGAACTGCCGCCCCACCTCGCGCGGGGAAATCACGCTCATGTCACCCGACCCGTTCCGCCACCCGCGAATCGTGGCGAACGCTTATTCAACCGATGACGACGTGGCCGAAATGCTGGCGGCGGTAAAGTTCGTCCGCAAGATCGCCGCGCAGTCCCCGCTTGCCCCCCTTATCGCCGAAGAGCTGCGCCCCGGCCCGCAGGTTGCCACGGACGAAGACCTGATCGCCGATTTCCGCGCGCGCTCGGGTACCGTGTACCACCCGTCCTGCACCTGCCGGATGGGCCCCGACCCAGCCACCTCGGTGGTATCACCAGACCTGAAGGTCCACGGGGCCGAAGGGCTGCGCGTCTGCGACGCCAGCGCCTTCCCGACGCTGCCGGGCGGCAACACCAATGCGCCCGCGATCCTGATGGGGTGGATGGGGGCCGCGCGTATCCTCAAGGACGCGCGCTGACATCACTGTGCCGGGCAGGTCGTCGCGGCGAAGACAGAAGCCGCCCTGTCGCCCGTGGCCTGATCCAACCAGCGCGACCAGCCCATGCGGTAGGCCTCGCCGTCCGGCCCGGTGTTCACGAACTGTGCAGCAAGCGCCCCGTCGGGCCCAAAGAACAGCAGCCGCCCGGCATTTTCCTCTTCCACCATCATCGCCCCGCCCGGAAGCGCGGTGTGGAGGCCCTCGAACAGCGTCACCACGCCTTCATGCGTCATCGCAGCGTCATCCACCGTGGTGACTTGGCCGGTCGCAAAGTCATAACGCATGATATGGCTGGTCCCGTCCACGCGGTCTCCCTGGCCACGGTTGTAGGCATTGTTGTCAAAGACGCTGATCGTTGTCGGCCCGTCGATGTCCACGTCGTGCTGCGCCAGCCAGGGGCCTTGCTTCATCCAGACGATCTCGTCGGTCGAGGGGCGATACAGCATGACCATCGACAGATGTCGCAGCGACAGAAACAGGTCGCCCTTCTTCCAGTAGGTCCCGTCCTCCAGAACCGGCTGGATGTCGTTCAGATGCGTCGGGTCGGCGTTGTAGTCGCCCGCCGTGAACAGCGCGTATTCCATCCCGTGGTCCAGCAGAATCTGCGCCAGCGACCTGTGCCACAGAACCTGCCCGTCCGCGCCGATATGGGCGATGTCGTCCTCGACGAAGTCCTTCGGCACCTTGGGGATCGACGGCGGCTCGACGTAGGACGGCACCCAGAACCCGCCTTCGCCATCGGGCTCGGTGGCGTGGTGGAACAGCCGCCCCTCCACGATCCACTGCCGCGCGCCGCAGGCATCAATCTTCATCAGTGGCCCCTGGTGATCCTTGACCACAAGACCGCCGTCGTCGGTCAGCAAGGGGTGGATCGCGCGCCAATGCCGGACGTTCCAGGCGTCATAGCTGGCAAGCGGCGAGGTCCGCGGCACGTCGGCCAGAAGCGTGTCGGCATCGGGCAGCCATTCGTGGACGGTTGTCCCGTCCTTCAGCGAGACCAGCTGCACGCTTTGCCGCTGCCGCGCACCGTCATAGTGGCTGAGCAGGACATAGCCGGGAAGGTTCGCGCCCGGTGTGAAGGTCCAGCCTGGCGGCAGGTCCTTGAACCGGCGCGGCAGGAAGGTCTTCATGCGCTGATCGCCCTTCATCAGCGTCTTGAAAGTGTCGGGCACCTCGGCCAAGGCCAGTGCGGCAGGGCCAACCGGACCGAACTTCGGCTCGCCCCGTTCGGCTGTCAGGACAAGCCAGCCAAACACGGCCAGCACGGCAGGAAGAAGAACAACCGCGAAGAACGCGACGATCCAGCCCGGTTTCATGCGCGCCCTGCCGCCCTGAGGTCAACCTGGCGTCAACCCTATTTGTGCCGGGGCGCAAGGGAAAGTGCCACGATTGGCAACGGTTCGTCGCCCCGGCAGGGATGCCCGTTTTGTCAGCGGCCCTTCCATACGGGGTCGCGCTTTTCTGCAAAGGCGCGGGCGCCTTCCAGCTGGTCCTCAGAGGAATAGAGCTTGTCCACCGTCGCCATCTGCCGCTTGGTGATCCGGTTCAGCGCATCCTGGAACCGCAGCGCCTCGGCCTCGCGCACCACTTCCTTGATCGCGGCATAGACCAGCGGCGGGCCGCTCTCCAGAAGCCTTGCCAAGGCCCAGGCCTTGGGGATCAGATCGTCCTCGGTGGTGATCTCCTTCAGCAGCCCCCAGCGAAGCGCCTCCTCGGCGTCGAACCAGCGGCCCGTCAGCAGCAGGTCCATCGCCACGTGATAGGGAATGCGCTTCGGCAGCTTGATCGACGCCGCATCCGCTACCGTCCCCGACCGGATTTCCGGCAGCGCGAAGGTCGCATTCCGCGACGCAAGGATCAGATCGCACGAGATCGCCAGCTCCAGCCCGCCGCCACAGCAGATGCCGTTCACCGCCGCAATGACCGGCTTGTTGAGGTTCGGAAGCTCTTGCAACCCCCCGAAACCGCCAACCCCGTAGTCGCCATCGACCGCATCGCCGTCCGCCGCCGCCTTCAGATCCCACCCCGGGCAGAAGAACTTGCCCCCCGGCGTCCGCAGGATCGCCACGCGAAGGCTGTCGTCATCCCGGAAGGCGCGGAACGCCAGTCCCATGATCCGGCTCGTCTTCAGATCGATGGCATTGGCCTTGGGCCGGTCGAGCGTCACCTCCAGGATCGCGCCTTCGCGGCGGGTGCGGATCGGGCCGTCGGTCAGCATGGTCATCGCGGGCATGGGTCAGTCCTCAGACAGGCGGATCAGGGCATCGACCGCCACCGCCCTGTCGGGCGTGGCGATCAGGGGGTTCACGTCCAGCTCGATCAGGCGCGGCTCGGCCGCGGCATATGCCCCGATGGCGCGGATCGCCGCGACAAGGGCACCCATGTCCGCCGCAGGCCGCCCGCGCCACCCGGCCAGCGCCTTGGCGATCTTCAGCCGGCTGAGCGCCACGCGGATGTCGTCGTCAGTCGCGGGCAGTAGGATCGAGGCGGTATCCGCCCACATCTCGGCAAAGATTCCCCCCGCCCCCACCGTCAGCAGCATCAGCCCCGTGGGGTCGCGGGTGATCCCGACCAGCAATTCTGCCACCGCCCCCGTCACCATTTCCTCGGCAAGGAAGCCCGTGGCCCCGCCCATTGCCTGCGCCGCCCCGGCCAGCGCACCGGGCGCGGGGATGTTCAGCCTGACCGCCCCGGCCTCGGTCTTGTGCGCGATGCCCAGGCCCTTCAGCGCCACGGGGAAGGTGAGGGCCTGCGCCGCCTCGGCCAGCGCTCCGGGCGTCGGCGCAGTGACCGACCGGGGCACGGGCAGGCCGTGGGCGGCCAGCGCCGCCTTGGCCCCGGCCTCGGTCAGGACGCGCCCGCCCTTGGGCGGGGGCGAGATCAGGACGGGGGCGGGTGCAACCTTCGCCGCGCGCCCCGCCCGGATCGCGGCGTCAATGGCCGCGATGCCCTCATCCAGACCGTGCAGAACCACCACCCCCGTCGCGTCGCATTCTGCCGTCCGGTCCTCGGGAAAGGTCTCGGCCAGCGACGACACAATCGCCACCCGCGCGCCGGTACGCTTCTGCGCGCCAAGGATCGCGTCAAAGGCGCATTGGTAGCCCGAAGGGTCGCAGCGGTCCGCGCGCGGCAGGTCGAGGATGAACACGGTCAGCGCCCGGTCCTCGGCCATTACGGCGGCGAAGCAGTCGGTCATCCGCGCGGTGTCGCCCCAGATGAAGGTGTGATAATCCAAGGGGTTGGCGACGGTGACGATGGGACCAAGGATCGCGTTCAGACGCGCCTTGCCTTCCGCGCTGAACGCAGGCCACGCAATCGCCGTGCCCATCGCCACATCCGCGATCAGGCTCGCCTCGCCCCCCGAACAGCTGACCGACCCGATGCCCTCGTCGCGCAATGGCCCGCCGTGGTGAAAAAGCTTCAGCGTCTCCAGGAACGCCGCCAGCCCCCGCACTTCCACCATTCCCAGCCGGTCGATCAGCGCCGAAGACGCCGCCGCCCCCCCGGCGAGCGACGCCGTATGTGTCATCGTCGCCGCCTGCGCGGCCTCGGAATGGCCGGACTTCAGCACCACGACCGGCTTGCCCTTCGACCGCGCGAAGGCCGCAAGCCGTTCAAAGGCGCGCAGGTCTCCGAACCCCTCGATATGCAGGCCCAGTGCCGTCACCCGGTCATCGGCCAGCGCGGCCATCCCGAGGTCGGACAGCGACACCATCGCCTGGTTTCCGGCCGTCAGCACATAGGCGATGGGCAGCCCCCGCGCCTGCATCGTCATGTTGATCGCCATGTTCGACGACTGGCCCACGATGGCCACCCCCCGGGCGACCGGCACGCCGCCATGCTGGTCGGGCCAGAAGGTCACGTTGTCGAGGTAGTTCAGGAACCCGTAGCAGTTCGGCCCCACGACCGGCATCCCGCCCGCCGCCGCCACCAGCCGCGCCTGCAATGCGGCACCGCCCGTGCCCTCCGCCTCGCTTTCGGCAAAGCCGCTGGCAAAACAGGTCGCCCCCCCCGCCCCCATCCGCGCCAGCGCCCCGATCACCTCCACCGCCGCCTCGCGGTTCACGCCCACGAAGGCCGCGTCGGGGGCGGCGGGCAGGGCCTCGACCGAGGGGAAGCAGGGAATGCCAAGAATATCAGCCCGCTTGGGGTTCACTGGCCAGATCGCCCCGGCATAGCCCGATTTCTTCAGCTGCGCCGCCACGTTGACAGCCCAGCCGCCGCCAAGAAGCGCGATGGATTTCGGGCGGAGGAGGCGGGACAACGTCACGACTTTGCCTCTCTCGATAGCCACTGAGTCAGTGCTCTGACCCTGAGGCCTGCGACGAGAATAACAAGCATTTCCGTTATTGCGTGGGCAACCGCGCTGCCGAGAGTAAGGAGCAGTTTCGTGTTCGCATCGGCGTGACCAAGGTCCATCAATTTGCCAGCATGACTGAAAAGAAAATACGCCGAATAAATCATGGTGATAATCAGTGTGTCCCGCAGGGTTTCGACAATCAGGCCGACTGGAAGGACAGTCGATTGATTTCCTTCACGGTTTCGTACGTACTGATGCATCGTAAAGGTGATTGCGCCACCCGAGAAAAAAAGTGCGAAAGCCGCAAGGCCGCGTAATGAGCCATCAAAGTCGGGCGAGGTGATGAAATCAATAATGCTCATGGTTTTGGCCGTGCTCCTATCTCGCAGGTGAAATGGCCTATGGATTTCGCGCGAAGAGGGCGGGAGCGGTCGGTCATCCGGTCACCTTCGGTGCCCGGACCCGGGCGAGGGGCTCTGCCCCTCGCGCTCCCCGGGATACTTGAAGACAGAAAGTGAAAGCGCGCCGCCTCCGGGCCCGTGCAGGACCTTGAAACGACGCGCCACTTCCCGTCACGGTCATCGGCTTCCCAGCCTGTACCGCAGAGCCAACGTCGCCGCGCATGGTTAGCAAACCCTTAAGCCCCACTTTCTGTCCGCAAATATCCTCGGGGGTCCGGGGGTGGAAAACCCCCGGCCTCTCCCCTCACGCGCCGTGCGGGCGCAGAAGCGCCCGGCTGATGATGTGCCGCTGGATCTCGCTCGTCCCCTCCCAGATCCGCTCCACCCGCGCGTCGCGCCAGATGCGCTCCAGGGGCAACTCGTCCATCAGCCCCATGCCCCCGTGGATCTGGATCGCCTCGTCCGCGACGAAGGCGAGCGTCTCGGTGGCGTGAAGCTTGGCCATCGCCATGTCCTCGTCGCGCACCGTCCCTGCGTCATACTTCCACGCGGCCTCCAGCAGCAAAAGCTCCGACGCCTTGATCCGCAACCCCATATCGGCAAGCTTGAAGCTGACGCCCTGGAACTTGCCGATCTTCTGGCCGAACTGCTCGCGGCTGGCCGCCCATTCGACGGCATGGCCGAAGGCGCGCTCGGCGCGGCCCAAGGACGTGGCCCCCACCTGCAGGCGGGTGGCCCCGAGCCATTCATTGGCCACCTCGAACCCCTTGTGCGGCTCGCCCAGCACGTTTTCCGCAGGCACCCGGCAGTCGTCGAATTCCAGGATCGCGTTGCTGTAGCCGCGGTGCGAAACGTTGCGGTAGCCCTCGCGGACCGTGAAGCCCTTGGTGCCTTTGTCGATGAAGAACGCCGTGATGCGCTTCTTCCTGCCCTTCGGCGTGTCCTCTTCGCCTGATGCGAAGAACCCGATGGTGAAGCCTGCGATGTCGGCGTGGCTGATGAAGTGCTTGGTCCCGTTCAGGACCCAGTCGCCGCCGTCCGGCACCGCGCTGGCCTTCATCCCCCGCAGGTCAGACCCTGCACCCGGTTCGGTCATGGCGAGGCAATCCCATGTCTCGCCCTTCACGCACGGCTCCAGATACCGTTTCCGCTGTTCGTCGTTCCCTGCGCAGAGGATGTTCGACGGGCGCGCCACGCACGTCCAGTGCAAGGCGTAGTTCGCCCGGCCCAGCTCGCGCTCGTAGAGAAGCCAGGACAGCGTATCGAGACCCGCGCCGCCGTATTCGGCGGGGATGTTGGCGGCATATAGGCCTGCGGCCATCGCCTTCGCCTGCAGCTCCTTCACCAGGTCCATCCGCAGGGTGCCGGTCCGTTCGACTTCGCGTTCGTGGGGGTAAAGCTCGGTCTCGACAAAGGCGCGCGTCGTCTCGACGATCATCTTCTGTTCGTCGGTCAGCCCGAAATCCATGATGATCCCTCCCCGAAGCGGCTGGCCAACACCAGACAGGATTTTGACTGCTCTGACAATACGCCTGGTCAGGCGGCCGCCGAGGGATGAAAGACCGGCCTGTATCCGGCCTCTAGCACGGCGACGACCGGTCGCGGTGTAAGAACGGCAACCTCGCCACGGGGGCGGGGCAGGGAGGGGCCATAGCCATTCGTGGTGAACGGCAGCGCGCAGGCACCGCGGATCAGGGCGGGCGCGTCGTTCACCAGGATCATCGCTCCCTCTGGAAGTGTCTCGCCGCGCGACCGGTGCGTTGCGCCTGTCTGGTCACGTGTGTGCCGTGTGGCGTGCAGGACGGCGTCAATGTCGGGCGCGCGCGACGGCCCAAGGCCCGCGCGCGCCCAGGCGGCCGCGAACGCCCGGAAATCAGCGCGGCGGCACAGCGCGCAGGGCCGGTGCCCGGCCGCAAGCGCCACCGCCTCGTCAAGGAAGAAAAGTTCGGTGTAGTGCCCGGGTGCCATCACCTCTCGCCACCAGCCCTTGTAGTCCAGAAGGCAGCATATCCAGGCCTTCGATCTCCACCGGGCGGACGAAAGTGTCTTGTCCGGTCGATGGATCGCACTGCCCCGGTTCCCCATGAACAGACCGCGGGACGGATCGGCGACGATATCGCCCGTAGGAAGGACGCGGTTCTGAAGCGGCATGCGTGCCAACCTTCCCATAGCGCCTCGGACTTCCCATCTTATCCGGTGTCGCGGCTTATCCGGAGGACGAACGTGAAAAAGACGATGAACCTTGTTGTGCTGTCGCTTCTTGTCGCCGCGATGGCCCTGCCGCTGATCGAATAGCGCCCCGCTCGGTTGCCGAGGCGCCTGCGCGTCCCCCCGTAGGCGGCTGCGCTGGCGCTACCAGCGCCCGGTTGCGCCGCCGCCGTCGGATCGTCCGCCACCGCCCTCGCCGCGCTCTGCCATGCTGCCGGGGGCAGCGCCCGCGTGGCGGTCAGGGTCCTGGGTCGGCCGGTCACTCATGGCCGACGTCGCGCGAGGGAAGGGCGCGCGACCCTCGGTCCCCGCGCGCCGCCGACGCCATGCGGCGATCACCATCGCCCCCGTCGCAGCTGCAAACAGCAGGATGATGACGGTGTCGCGCCCTTTGGGTCGGCCCGCCGCGTCCTGCATGATCCCGGCCTCTTCCGCGTGCCGTCGACCGATCCGGTCCGCCATCGCCAGCGCCGCGGCCGCTATGCCCTCGGACCCGCGCCCATCGCGAAGCGCCGGTGCCAGCGTCTGCGACACGATGTCCGACGCGAGGGTGTCGTAGCCCTGATCATAGGCCGCCCCAAGCGCGATGCGCGCCGCGCGGTCCCCGGGTGCGACAAGCAGGAGAAGGCCGTCATTGCGGTCCTTCCTGCCGACGCCCCAGGCATTGAACACCGCCCTGGCAAAGGCCTCGACGGAATCCGAAGGGGCAAAGGCGGCCCGATCCGGCACGGTCAGAACCGTGGCCTCGATGCCGGTCTCGTCCAGCAGAGCCTTCAGACCCGCCCGTATCCGCGCCTCGTCCGGGGCGTCTATCAGGTCGGCATAGTCGTTGACAAACGGGTCGGAACGCACCGGCTCCGTCTCGGCCCACACCGGACCCACACCGGGGAGCGCAAGGCACATCGCCAGTAGAACTGCCCATGCCACGGCCCTCATGCCCGCGATCCCTTCCGCAAAAGCGCGTCAACCTCGGACCCCGGCATCCCCTGCCCGAGGGGCAGGAAACTGCCCTCGCCGAACATCGCCTGCGCGGCGTCGCGGATTGCCCGGTGCGTGACGCGGGCCAGCGACGAGCCAAGCGAGATGCGCGCCACCCCGATCGCCGCGAAGTCGGCGCGGGACAGACGCGTGAAGGCCCCGGCGGCGAGGGCGTTCACCGGCTTCGTCGTCGCGCGGCAGATCGACACCAGCGCCTCGGTGGAGGGCGGCAGCGGCACATACAGGCAATCGGCCCCCGCGTCGTCAAAGGCGCGGACGCGGGCCAGCGCTTCATCCATGCCGTAAGTACCGTTCATCACCCCGTCGGCGCGGGCCACAAGGACGAAATCGCGCGGCAGGGCGCGGGCGGCAGATGCAGCGGCCCGGACGCGCTCGGCGGCCAGGGCCGCGTCATAGTGCCCGCCCCCGCCCGATCGCGTGTCCTCGACCGAAATGCCCGCCAGCCCGATCTCGGCCGCCAGCCGCACGGTCTCGGCCACGCCCTCCGGGTCATCGGCGAAGCCGTTCTCGAAATCACCCGACACGGGAAGCGGCGTCGCTGCCACCAAAGCCTCGGCATGGGCAAGCGCTTCGTCGCGGGTCACCTGCATGTCGGGGCGGCCAAGGGTGAAGGCATGCGCGGCCGAGGACGTGGCAATGGCCTCGGCACCAAGGCCCGCAAGCATCCGAGCGGACCCGGCGTCCCACGCGTTGGCCAGGATGAACGGGTGGTCGGGCCGGTGCAGCGCCCGCAGCACAGCGCCAGACTCCGCGATTTTCGTTGGTCGCGTCACATGAAAACCTCGCGCTTGGAACGGATCGATGCTGTTCCGGAAACACCTCGTCCGCAAGTGCGTCCGTGACGTTCCGGCCATGCGATAGTCAGGGCGGTGTTGGTGATTCGCGCGAACCGACCTGCGGGCGCAGGGTGGCGGGCGTGCACGAGTATGGGGTTCTGACATGGTGGTGGGGGTTTCACGCCGGGCGCTGCTGGCGGCGGGCTGCTCAGGCGCGCTACTGGCGCTGGCAGGCTGCGAGTCGACCTTTTCGACAAGCTATGCTGCGCCGGTTCAGGCTGGCGTGGCGCAGACGTGGCGGGTGGTCGATGTGCGTGTCACGGTGCCCACGACACTGACCGTATCCGAGGCAAAGACCTACCTGCCCGCTGCCGACATCGTCTGGCGCGAGGACCCGCCGGGCGACCGTCGCGCGCAAGTGGGCCGGATCGTGGGCGACGCCGCGCGTGCCGCCGCAGCGCCCCTGCGTGGAGGCCGTCCGGTCGTGCTCGACATCACGCTCCGCCGCTTTCACGCCCTGACGTTCGAGGCCGAAACGCAGCTGACGGGCATGGGCGTTCACAACATCGACTTCATCCTGGCCGCGCGCGATGCGCGGACGGGCGAGCTCCTTGCAGGGCCGGAAGACGTGAAGGCCGCCCTGCCTGCCTATGCGGGCGTGCAGATGACTGAACTGCGGCTGAAGGGTCAGACCCAGAAAAGCCAGATCACCGCGCACCTCCGGCAGGTGTTCGCCGGATGGCTGGGCATCGGGCCGGACGTGCGTGACACGTTCACCCGCATCGGCGGCTAGAAAGCAACAGTCGGTCGCCGGTCACGCCGAACCACCGCCCTTCAGCGCTGCCAGTTCCGCCTCCAGTGCCGCGATCCGCGCATCCCGCGCCGCCAGCGCGCGGGCCACATCCTCGGCCTCGAAGCGCTGGGGGATGTGCTGGGGGCAGTTCACGTCCCAGGCCTCGATGTCGAACAGCAGCGCCCGCTCGGCCCGGCCCCCGGCCCCCTCGGGCATCAGCGACCGGGCAAGCTCCGCATCCTCGACCATCCGCGCCCGGCCCCAGATCTTGATCCGGCGCTGGTGGGTGTAGTCGATCAGGAACAGGTGTGCCTTGGGGTTTTCCGACAGGTTGCCAAGGCTGATGTATTGCCGGTTCCCGGCAAGGTCGGCGATGCCGATGGTGGACGGCCCCACGACCTTCAGAAACCCCGGCGGGCCGCCACGATGCTGGATATAGGGCTGCCCGTCGGCCGACGCGGTGGCCAGGAACACCGACCGCTGTTCGGCCAGGAACGCGGCCAAATCGGGCGTGATCTCGTGCGGCCACGGACGGCGCTCGGACGATTTCGCATAGCCGTCGCGAGACCCAAGGCGGGTCTGCGCGGCCTTCACGGCGGGGGTGAAGGCGATATCGCTGGGGGTGGCGGGGTCCATGACTACAATCCCAAGTCTGACAGGCCCGGATGATCGTCCGGGCGGCGGCCCAGTGGCCAGCGGAACTTGCGGTCCGCCTCCGCGATGGGCAGATCGTTGATGCTGGCGTGGCGCACGGCCATCAGGCCTTCGGCATCGAATTCCCAGTTCTCGTTGCCGTAGCTCCGGAACCAGTTGCCACCCGCGTCGCGCCATTCATAGGCGAACCGCACCGCAATGCGGTTGCCCGCAAAGGCCCAGACCTCCTTGATCAGGCGATACTCCTGCTCGCGCGCCCACTTACGGGTCAGGAAGGCTTCGATCTCGGCGCGGCCTTGCGGAAATTCGGCGCGGTTCCGCCAGCGGCTGTCCGGCGTGTAGGCGAGCGCCACCCGGGCAGGGTCGCGGCTGTTCCACGCGTCTTCGGCCAGGCGGGCCTTTTGTGCGGCGGTGTCGGCGGTGAAGGGGGGCAGGGGCGGGCGCGGCATGGGGTGGTCCTTGTGGGGGGGAAGGGGCCGGGATGCGCGGGGGAGGGGCGCGCATCCCGGCGGTTTTGCAGGTCAGGCCGCGACGGCCACCGGGGCGGGGAAGTCCACCGGCGTTTTCGCCAGCGAGTTCAGATAGTTCGTCAGGATGTTCTCGGCCACGACCAGAACCGTCTCGACCACTTCGGCCTCGGTGACGCCGGCCAGCTTCGCGGCGGCGACATCGGCGTCCGCGACATGGCCTTTCGTCGCCACGATCCGGCCCGCCAGCGTTAGGATCGCGGCGGTCTTGGAGTTGTCCGACGTGCCCGCGCGGTTCCGGGACAGTTCCGTCTCGGCCACTTTCACCAGCGCACGGCCGATCTGGCTGTGCGCGGCCAGGCAGTAGTCGCAGCCGTTCAACTCGGCCACGCGCAGCGCGATCGCCTCGCGGGTTGCGGCGCGCAGGCTGCCTTTGGCCAGCCCGCCCGACAGCCCGAGGAAGCCCGAAAGGGCGGCGGGGCTGACGGCCAGCAGGCGAAACAGGTTCGGCACGCCGCCCAGTTGCTTGCCGACGGCGGCCAGCTGGTCATGCGTGGCAGCGGGGGCGGCTTCGGGCGCGGCGGGAATGGCAATGCGGGACATTCGGGTGATCCTTTCAGGGGTTGGTTCGTTTCCGGTGACCCTGATCTAGGGCATTCCGCTATTGTGAAATAGCCGAAGATCGGCATAGATTGACTTCCAAAAAATGGAAGGATCGGCATGGACCGCTTTGCCGCGATGACACTGTTCGCCAAAGTCGCCGACACAGGCAGCCTGACCGCTGCCGCCCGCGCGCTGGGCCTTCCGCTTGCCACCGCCAGCCGCCGCCTGTCGGACCTGGAGGACCTGCTCGGTGCCCGCCTCGTCACGCGCACCAGCCGCCGCGTGACCCTGACCGAGGCGGGGGCCGAATACCTCCGCTCGGCCCGCCGTATCCTCGACGACCTCTCTGCCGCCGAACGCCTCGCCGCGGGCGAATATGCCGAACCGCGCGGGCAGATCGTGATGACCGCCCCCGTCATCTTCGGGCGCATCCACGTGGTGCCGGTGCTGACCGAGTTCCTCACCCTTTTCCGCGACATCTCGGTCCGCCTGATCTTGGGCGACCGGACGCTGCATATCCTGGACGAACAGATCGACGCCGCCCTGCGCATCGGCCCCTTGGCCGACAGCGCGCTTGTCGCCACGCGCCTGGGCGAGGTGGCCCGCGTCACCTGCGCATCGCCCGCCTATCTGGCCCGCGCCGGGGTGCCCGCCAAACCCACCGACCTTCTGGCCCATGACTGCGTATCCTTCGACACGACCACCGCGGGCGAATGGCTGTTCGGCACGGGCCGCAAGACCGAGCGTATTCACCTGACCCCCCGCCTGTCGGTGACGACGGGCGAGGCCGCCATCGACGCCGCCATCGCGGGCTTCGGCATCACGCGCGTGCTGTCCTATCAGGTGGCCGACGCCCTCCGCGACGGTCGCCTGACGCGCATCCTCACCGCGTGGGAGCCGGACCCCTGGCCCGTCCATCTGGTCACCCAGGGGCAGGGGGCGCAGCCCAAGAAACTGCGCACTTTCACCGATTTCGCGGTGCCGCGCCTGCGCAAACGCCTGGCCGGGGCCCAGGCGGCGCTTGGCGCGTGACGCCCTTTCCCCCCGCCGCCCTCGCCCTACCATCGGCGAAACACCGGAGTTTCCCTTGATGCCGACCCTGATCCTCTTCGCTGCCGCCGCCATCGTGCTGGCAATCCTCGACGCCATCATGCTCACGACCTTCATGGCGCCCCTGTTCCGCGCCCAGATCGGCCACCTGATGCTGGAAAGCCCGCGCGCGATCCCGGCGCTGATCTTCTACGCGGGCTACGTCGCGGGGCTGACCGCCCTTGTCACCCGCCCCGCCCTTCGTGACGGGTCGCCCGCGCAGGCGGCGATCGGGGGTGCGATGCTGGGCCTGACAGCCTACGGCACCTACGAATTCACCTCGCTCACCATCATGAAGGACTGGTCCTGGACGATGTCGCTCGCAGACACCCTGTGGGGCGGCATCCTCACGGCCGTCACTGCCTGGACGGCGGTCGCGGCGGCCCGCAGCCTTGGATACGCGGGGCGCTGAGAGGCTTCCGCCAAAGCGTTGGCAAGCTTCGCCGGGCACGTCTATAAAACTCCGGACGGCGCACTCCGCGCCCCGTAAAGGACGCCCCCAAGATGACCTTCAAGCCCGCGAAATGGCCCCGGAAACTGCGCAGCCAGGAATGGTTCGGGGGCGACGGGAAAGACGCGATCTACCACCGCGCCTGGATGAAGAACCAGGGCTTCCCGGCCGACCTGTTCGACGGCCGCCCGGTGATCGGCATCCTCAACACCTTCTCCGAACTCAACCCGTGCAACGCGCACCTCAACGACCTTGCCCAGCGGGTGAAGAACGGGGTGTGGGAGGCGGGCGGATTCCCCGTGGACGTGCCGGTGTTCTCGGTCAGCGAATCCGGCTACCGCCCCACCGCGATGATGTTCCGCAACCTTGCCGCGATGGCGGTCGAGGAAACGATCCGCGGCCAGCAGATGGATGGCGTTGTCTGCCTTGTCGGCTGCGACAAGACCACGCCCAGCCTGCTGATGGGTGCCGCGTCCTGCGACCTGCCCGCGATCATGGTCACCGGCGGGCCGATGCTGAACGGCTACTACAAGGGCGAGCGGGTGGGGTCGGGCACCCATATCTGGAAATTCAGCGAGGCGGTCAAGGCCGGTGAGATGACGGCGGCCGAATTCGTCGAGGCCGAAAACTCGATGAGCCGGTCCCCCGGATCTTGCAACACGATGGGCACCGCGTCCACCATGGCCAGCATGGCCGAAGCGCTGGGCATGACGCTGTCCGGCAACGCCGCGATCCCGGCGGTGGACAGCCGCCGCCGCATGATGGCGCAACTGACCGGCCGCCGCATCGTGCAGATGGTGAAGGACGACCTGAAACCCTCGGACATTCTGACCAAGCAGGCCTTCGAGAACGCCATCCGCGTGAACGGCGCCATCGGCGGGTCCACCAACGCGGTGATCCACCTGCTCGCCATCGCGGGCCGGGTCGGCGTGGACCTGACGCTGAACGACTGGGACCGTCTGGGCCGCGACGTGCCGACCATCGTGAACCTGATGCCGTCGGGCAAATACCTGATGGAGGAATTCTTCTACGCGGGCGGCCTTCCGGTCGTCATCAAGCGGCTGGCCGAAGGCGGTCTTCTGCACAAGGACGCGCTGACCGTTTCGGGCCGGTCGATGTGGGACGAGGTGAAGGACGTCCAGAACCACAATGAGGACGTGATCCTGCCCACCGACCGCGCGTTGACCAAGTCGGGCGGCGTCGTGGTGCTGAAAGGCAACCTTGCGCCGAACGGCGCGGTCCTGAAACCCTCCGCCGCCACGCCTGCCCTGATGCAGCACCGGGGCCGTGCGGTCGTGTTCGAGGATATCGACGACTACAAGGCGCGCATCAACGACGAGGCGCTGGATATTGACGAGACCTGCGTGATGGTCCTGAAGAACTGCGGGCCGAAGGGCTATCCCGGCATGGCCGAGGTGGGCAACATGGGCCTTCCGCCGAAGATTCTGCGCAAGGGCATCACCGACATGGTGCGCATCAGCGACGCGCGGATGTCGGGCACCGCCTACGGCACCGTGGTCCTGCACACCTCGCCAGAGGCCGCTGCCGGGGGACCTTTGGCCGTGGTCAGGACGGGCGACATGATCGAGCTCGATGTGCCGGCGCGGCGGCTGCACCTCGACATCTCCGACGCCGAACTGGCGGCCCGGCTGGCCGCCTGGAAACCGGCGGTGGAACCCCCGAAGGGCGGTTATGCGCAACTGTTCCACGACCGCGTGCAGCAGGCCCATACCGGGGCCGACTTCGATTTCCTGATCGGCTGCCGGGGCAATGCCGTCGCGCGGGAAAGCCACTGATGGCCCGCACGAAAGTCGCCCTCGTCGGCATCGGCAAGATCGCGCGGGACCAGCACATCCCGGCGATCAATGCTTCGCCCGACTGGGAACTGGCGGCGACGGTCAGCCGCAATGCCGGTGTCGAGGGCGTCGACCGCTATGCGACGGTCGAAGAGATGCTCGCCGCCCGCCCCGACATTTCCGTCGTGTCGCTGGCGATCCCGCCGCAGCCGCGCTTTGACTACGCCGCCGCCTGCATCGCCGCCGGGCGGCATGTCATGCTGGAAAAGCCCCCCGGCCAAAGCCTTGCCGAGTGTTATGACCTCGAGCGGATGGCGAAGGCCAAGGGCGTCAGCCTCATGGCGACCTGGCATTCGCGCTATGCCCACGGCGTTCAGGCGGCACGGGAATGGCTTGCGGGCAAGACGCTGCAATCGCTGACGGTGACCTGGAAGGAAGACGTCCGCCGCTGGCACCCGGGACAGGACTGGGTGTGGGAACCCGGCGGGCTTGGCGTCTTCGACCCCGGCATCAACGCGCTGTCCATCGTGACCGCGATCCTGCCGCGCCCGATGCACCTTCGCGCAGCGACGCTCGACTTCCCCGCCAACCGCGACACGCCCGTCGCGGCCCGACTCGACTTCGCCTATCCCGGCGCTTCCGTGACCGCCGATTTCGACTGGCTGCAAACCGGCCCGCAGACCTGGGACATCGACGTCGCCTGCGCCGAAGGCACGATGAAACTGTCCTCGGGCGGGGCGAAGCTCGATATCGACGGAAGGCGCGTCAGCGAGGGACCGGACCGCGAATATCCCGGCCTCTACGCGCGCATGGCCGACCTTGTGCGGACGGGCGCGTCCGACATGGACCTTGCGCCGATGGTGCACGTTTCGGACAGCTTCACCCTGGGCAAAAGGCGGCAGGTCGCGGCGTTCGAGTGGTAGGGCAGGGGTTCGGCCCGCCATCCCCAGGTCGGGCCATTCACGCCCCCACCCCGCCCGCAAGCCCGAAACGAACCGGAAGGTTCGCGCCCTGCGATCATCGCAGCCGAAAAGCGGCAGGAACTGGCCGCGCTTGCCCGCGTCCGTCACGCGGCCACCGACATGCAGGGCTGGATTTCCAACCTGCCATCGGAACGCGCGAAGGGAAGGCCGTTCCCATATCAGCCCTGCACGCCGCATTCGTTAAGAAATCGTGAAATCGCCCTCGTAACCCCTTGCGATTACACGTCCGTTAACTTGTCCCTCTGAGGGACATTTTCACAGCCCGCCCCCCCGACACGAAAAAGGGCACCCCGAAGGGTGCCCTTTCGCAGGCCATCCGGCCCGGTTACTGCGCCGGAACCAGCGACTGCAGATAGGCCACCACGTCATGCGCCTCCTGCTCGGTCTTCAGCTTGAAGGTCATCTTGCCGCGCGCCTTGGGGTCGGCCAGATAGTCCTTCAGGAAGGCCGTGGGATCGTGGACGTATTTCACGATCTGCTCTTCATCCCAGACCAGTCCCTTCGCGTTGGCGGCCAGCATCGAGTCGCCGTACTTGAAGTCAGGATAGCTGCCCGCCGGACGCCCGACCACGCCGTAGAGGTTCGGACCGGTCTTGGCCGCCTTGCCCGCCAGAACCGTCCCGTCGGGTGCCACGACCGTGTGGCAGGTCTGGCATTGCTTGAACACCTTCTCGCCGGCGGCGGGGTCGCCCGCAGCCAGAACCGGGGATGCAGCCAGGCCAACCACGGCCAGCGCTGTCAGTGTACGTAGCATGAAGAAGTCTCCCTTTCTCCGTGGTCTCACGGACGACGTGGTAAAGTGGATCGTCGCCTTCGTTCGTCAAGCCACCGCGTGTGCCAGGGCGCAGTGCCGCCACAAGGACGCAAGCGCGGTCACCAGATGATCGATATCGCTGTCGCTGTGGAAAGGCGAGGGCGTGATCCTCAAACGTTCGGTACCTTTTGCCACAGTGGGGTAGTTGATCGGCTGCACGTAGATGCCCCAGTCCTTCATCAGGATGTCCGAGATCATCTTGGTCTTGACCGGATCCTTGATCAGCACCGGCACGATATGGCTGTCATTCTCCATGTGCGGGATTCCCGCCGCATCCAGCCGCGCGCGAAGCTTGGCAACTTGCGCCCGCTGGCGCAGCCGCTGCGCCTCTCCCTCGGCCGATTTCAGGTGCCGCAACGACGCGGTGGCGGCCGCCGCGATCGCGGGGGGCAGAGCGGTGGTGAAGATGAACCCCGAGGCGAAGCTGCGCAGCCAGTCGCACAGTGCCGCCGACCCGGTGACATAGCCGCCGACGACGCCCACCGCTTTGCCCAGCGTCCCCTCGATCAGCGTGATCCGGTGCGCCAGCCCCTCGCGCTCGCTGACCCCGCCGCCGCGCGGGCCGTAAAGGCCCACGGCATGCACCTCGTCCAGGTAGGTCATCGCGCCATGCGCCTCGGCCACCTCGACGATCTCGCGCATGGGGCAGATGTCGCCGTCCATCGAATAGACGCTCTCGAAGGCCACGATCTTCGGCCGGTCGCCCACCGCATGCAGCTTGCGGTCCAGGTCGCGCCAGTCGTTGTGCTTCCAAAGCACCTTGTCGGCGCGGCTGTGGCGGATACCCTCGATCATGCTGGCGTGGTTGCCCGCGTCCGACAGGATGACCGCGTTCGGGATGCGGCTGCCCAGCGTCGCCAGCGACGCCCAGTTCGACACATATCCGCTGGTGAACAGCAGCGCCGCCTCTTTCCCGTGCAGGTCGGCGAGTTCAGCCTCCAGCTCGACATGGTGCCGGTTCGTGCCGCTGATGTTCCGCGTGCCGCCCGCGCCCGCGCCACAGGCGCGAACGGCGTCGATCATCGCGCCCGTCACCTTGGGGTGCTGGCCCATGCCGAGGTAGTCGTTGGAACACCAGACCGTCACTTCGGGCGGCGTGCCCTCGCCGTGGCTGGCCGCCCGCGGGAATGCGCCGCACTGGCGTTCCAGCTTGGCGAACACCCGATAGTTTCCGTCGGCACGCAACTGGTCGAGTTGACCCTCGAAATGCTTCTCAAAGTCCATGAGGGTCCTCTCTCATCAAGGTGTTCAGTTTGGGTTTCGGCGCGGGGATCATCCAGCGCCAAAGGCGGTCGTCGGGCAGCGGCAGCACCATGAACCAGTGCTCCAGCAGCGCGAGCAGCGTCAAAGCGGTCAGCAGCGCAAAACCAACGGCGATCCCCTCCGAGGGCGCGTCGTGAATGCGTTCCATCCAGCACGCGGCGGCAAAGGTCAGCGCCGAAACGGCGAACGGGAAGAACACGTTCATCCTGGCCACGCGAAAGTGCGACGGCAGATGCGACAGCGTGCCGGGCAGGAACGCCGTGTTGATCGAGGGCACGCCCAGGAACAGGTTCAGTTTGGCCGAAACCCGCGCGAAGAACAAAACCGAGAATGTCCACAGCGCAAACGGGTGGCTTGCGTCGTCCTCGACAAGCGCGATGGCAACCAGCATGCCGATCAGGGCCGCCTCGTGCCAGGCGATGGTGCCGACCGACCGCAGAAAGCGTTCGGGCAAAGTTGCCCCGGGCGGGCAGGCGGCGCGGTTCGGGCCGGTGACGACGCCCGAAAGGAACGCCAGTTCGATCCAACCCCAGACCGCGATCGCCGAAAAGAATGCGCCGTAGGCTCCGAAGGTTGTCGTGTCGCCCGACGTCGCGTGGATCCCGCCAAACCCGCCCAGCAGCAACGGCAACCCCAGAAGAGCCGACCAGAGATGGTGGTCGCCCCCCTGATTGTCAGCGCGCCGCACACGCCACAGGATCGCCCCGGTCGAGGCCCACCAGACGAACACGGCGATCAGGCCCGCGGCCCAGGGCGAGGTCATGGAACGCCTCCCGTCCGCGCCAAGGCGCGTGGGGTCAAATCCGTTACGGAGGATTTGACGGGGGGCAGAAGTTTCGTGAACTTTCTGCCCCTCACGGGGATATGGCGCTCTGCCGCCATCAGTACGCAGGCTCCAGCCGCGGGTTCACCGGCACGTCGTTCGGCACGACCGGAATCGTGTACAGCGACAGGAACGCAAGGCCCCCCTTTGCGCCTGCGACCATCTTGCCGACCCATCCGGCCAGACCGCCCTTGCGCTTGGCGTCATCCATTCCGATGAACGCCGCCTCCATCCGCCGCAGCGCCGGTTTCCAGCGCGGGTGGTCGATGTCCAGCGTGAAGGGGAAGACCTGCTTGGAGATTTCCGATGTCTTGCGGAACACCTCCTGGTCGTACCATTCGATGTCGACGCCCAGCGCCTTGTGGAAGTCGTGCCGCGCGTGGTCGCGGACCCACATCGTCGAATAGACCGCCGTCAGGAAGAACTTGATCCACCAGCGGTTGATGCCGGAGGTCAGCTTGGGGTCGGTCTTCATCAGAAGCGCAAAGGCCTCGCCGTGCCGGAACTCGTCGTTGCACCATTCGCGGAACCACTTGAAGATCGGGTGGAACCGATGCTCGGGATGCGCCTCAAGGTGGCGGAAGATCGTGATGTAGCGGGCGTAGCCGATCTTTTCCGACAGATAGGTCGCGTAGTAGATGAACTTGGGCCGGAAGTAGGTGTACTTCTTCGCCTTCGTCAGGAAGCCGAGGTTCACCGCCACCCCCGCCTCGCGCAGGGCGTCGTTGATAAAGCCCGCGTGGCGCGCCTCGTCCCGGCTCATGTAGCTGAACAACTCGCAGATGTCGGGGTTCGAGCCCCTGCGCTTCATTTCCTTGTACAGCACGCAGCCCGAGAATTCCGCGGTGCAGGACGACACCAGGAAGTCGATGAATTCGGCCTTCAGCGCGGGGTCCATCCCGTCCCAGTCCACATGGTCCCAGTCGGCGTTCTTCTTGAAGTGGCCCTTGTTGGGGTCGGCCTTCATCTCGGCCAGAAGCGCGTCCCAGACAGGGCGGATGGACGACACGTCGATGCGGTCCATCTCGTCGAAATCCGTGGTGTAGAAACGGGGGTTCAGCAGCGTTTCGGTGGTGGCGAGCTTGGTCGTCTCGTTGACCGTTTCGCTCGCGTCATGCAGGGCAGGGCTTACGGCGTTCATACCCGGGCCTCCTCGCTGAAGGAAAATTCGCACAGTTCCATGAAGCCGAAGTCACCCGTGGCGCGCGTCCAGGCGCGTTCCACAAGGCTCGCGCGGCGGATGGTGGCCACGCGGTCCTCGCTCACCACCTCGCCGAAGCGGGCGATCACCGGGCGGCCCTCGACCTGCACTTCATCGCCGGGGTGGACGACCGCGCCGTTGTTGAAGCGGACGTGCGCGTGAAGCGATTCAAAGCGGTGGCTGACCTCGACGGTGCAGGGCACCCGTTCTTCTGTTCTGGTGAAAAGTCCCATGTCTCTGGTTCCCTTATCGTTGGTCGGATGGCTTGGTCGTTTCTTGGTCGTCTGGCGTTTCTTCTTGTTGGACGGACGAGTGTCTCGGGCTTGCTGCCCGGGTTCACTTCGCCATCAGGCGTTCAAAGGCAGCACGGTTGTCGGCACCGAAGTCGCGCAATTCGACCGACCAGCCGGTGTCGGGGTCGATCACGCTCAACCGGCCGTTGGCAAAGCGCACCAGCCGTACGGGCCGGTCGGCGGCCACGCCGTGGACCAGCCGCTCGCGTTCCAGACCGTTCTGGATGACGGCGATGAAGCCGCCATGCGCAAGGTCGGCCAGCACCCGGCCATCGGGCGCCTTGACGGTGACTGCGCGCGCGCCGTGGCCTTCCAGGATCACGTCCATCTCGGATGCGACGACCGACTGGACCGGAACGCCCCCGTGCGGCCGACCGGACCAGACCGAATAGGACGCCAGCGCCAGAGACGACATGGCCAGCGAAAACATCGCCCACAACAGGGGCTTCGGGATCATCTCGCGCTCGACCGGCCGGGTCTGAGTGGTCTGCATCGTCATCGCCTTTCCCCCTATTCCGCCGCCACTGCCGCCGCGTCACCGCGGGCGGCAACGATCGGCTGGCTGACGCGCGTTTCGGCTGCCTCTGCCAGGATGCGCGCCACACGCTCGGCATCCGGGATGCAGCGCAGCGCAGGCTCTGTCCTCTTGAAATGCCAGGGCCGCACATGCGGCCAAGCCACCGCAAAGGCGATGCGGGTGTCGCCCAGCGTGGCAAGCGCGATGGTTCCTGTCCCCGACCGCTTCAGGTCAAGGCTGGCCGAGGCCAGCTGCGCGAAGGGGATGTTGAACGTCACCGGCAGCGCCGCCCCGATGCGCAACGCGACCCGGTGGGTGGTGATCGTGTAGACCGTCGCCAGCGCCATCACGCGGGCGGCTAGAAGCACAAGTCCGCAAACGACCAAGCCGACGCCCAGATGCGGCAGCGCCACCAGCACCGACGCCCCGAGCCCGTGATCGGCGGTCACGCCGGCCCCGCGCCACAAAGCGAGTAGCACGAAGTACCCCGCGATCCAGCTTAGCCCCATCGCCTCACGGGCAAGGGGCAGGGTCGCGGGGCGGCCCTGCCAAAGGACGGTCTCGCCCCGGGGCGGCACGCCCGGAAGCCCCGGGATCGGCTCAAAGTCGAAGTCGGACATTGTCCCTTCCCCACGCTCAGCCTGTCCGACTTCTCAGCCGAACAGGACCTTCCACTTGCTGGGCAGGGCACCGGCAGAGTACATCGTGCCGCCCGCCACGTAGCCCGAGATCTTCTCTTCCTCGAGCATGGTCACGACGTCGCTCGCCCGCGTCGTCGGGATCCCTGCGAACCCGTCGGCGGCCAATGCACTGACCTTGACCGACCGTTCGCCGATCTTGGCCATCGGCATCGGGATCAGCCGCTTGCCGCCCGATGACAGGGCGATCTCGAGGTAGCGGACGACACTTTCGGGTGCGTCCACCCACATGTCGGTCACGGTGCCCACGGGCTTCATGTCGATGCCGTGGACTGGCAACCCCCGCGGGTCGCGCCCGGCGGTGACGGTGTAGGCCTCAAGCTTCGACATCGGCACGATCTTGTTGTGGCCGTGACCGTCCAGCTCGGGAAGATCGCGCCGCGCGGCCCAGGACGCAGGGCCGACCCCGTCGCGCATCGGGTCTCCGGTGGGCACAAAGGGCGCGCCGCCGCCGGGGGTCCGCGCCAGTGCAAGCTCGCGGGCCTCGCGCTTCATGTCCGGGACGGTGACCTTGCCCCGCCCGTGCGGCAGGATGAAGGTCTTGGGTTCGGGAAGCGGCAGGTTCGACGGCGCGGGCGATCCGTCCTCGTTTTCAAGCGGATAGCCTTCGCGCATGTTCTCGCGCTGGATGTACCAGATCAGCCCCGCCAGGAAGAGCCAGAAGGCGTAAAGGGCCAGAAGCGCCAGATCGACGTTTCCGAAGAAGTTGACACCCACCATGATTGATCCTCCGGGGTCAGGTCGGGAATTCGGCGATGCCGATCTTGGCGGCGGCGCCGGGCCGTTCGGTTGCGGTTGAAACTGTCCGGACCAGCGGGCCCAGAACGACAAGGGTCAGAAAGAGAAGGCCGATTTCCGTGTGATAGACGAAGCTGTATCCTGCGGCGGGCGTGTTCAGCGCGGGGCCCAGCGCACCGCTCAGGGCCAGATGGCCCGCCGCGTCGCGCAGCCCTCCGCCCAGCGCCACCGACAGCCCCGCCGCCGTCGCCTGCGCGGCCCCCCAGGCCCCCAGCGCCAGGCCCCGTCCGGCAAGCCCTTCGACCGGCATGGTCATCGCGGCGGTCAGGGTCGACACGGCGAACAGGCCGCCCCCGAAGCCGATGCCGAAGGCGCCTGCAAAGAACAGGGGTGCCGCCTGCATCGGGGCCGAGAACACCACGGCCGAGAACGCCGCGATGCCCACCAGAACGCCCTTGGCCGCCATCCGGTAGGGATCGCGCCCGTCCGCAAGCCACCGGGCTGCCAGCGCAAAGGCGATCAGCGCGCCAAACGAGGACATCGCAGTCAGAAGCGTCGTGGAACTGACCGACAGGTGTAGGATCTGCCCGCCATAGGGCTCGAGCAGTACGTCCTGCATGTTGAACCCGAACGTTCCTACCGCCACCGCCGCCAGCAGCCGCCCGGCAGGCCCACCGGCCGCGAAATCCGCCCAGGCATCGCGGAACTTCGGCCGCGGCTCTTCGCGTTCGGCCTTGGTCATCGGCCGGATCTTCTCCTGACGCCACAAGGCGATCACGTTCAGCACCAGCGTCATCAGCGCGCAGCCCTGCACCACGCGCACGAGCTGCAGGGGCGAGAAATCCGTCAGCAGCCAGCCCACGATGACCGACGAAATCCCCATCCCCACCAACAGCGCCACATACAAAGCCGCCACAACGCGGGGCCGGGTCTCGTCCGTCGCACGGTCGGACGCTAGCGCCAGACCCGCCGTCTGGGTCATGTGCATGCCCAGACCTGTCATCAGGAAGGCCACACCCGCCAGTGCCTCACCCGCCCAGGCGGGGCCCGTTGTCTGGTCACCCGACAGCACCAAGAGCGCGAAGGGCATGATCGCAAGGCCACCCATCTGCCAGAGCGAGCCGAACCACAGATAGGGGATCCGCTTCCACCCGATGGCGGACTTGTGCGTGTCCGACCGGAAGCCCAAGAGCGCCCGGAACGGGGCCGACAGGACGGGTAGGGCGATCATCACGGCGACCACACTGGCCGCCACGCCCAATTCGACGATCATCACCCGGTTCAGCGTGCCCAGCAGCAGGACCTGCGCCATGCCCACCGACACCTGGAACAGCGACAGCCGCAGAAGCTGGCCCAGCGGCAGCTCGGGCGAGGCCGCATCCGCAAAGGGCAGCCAGTTGGCGGGAATGCGGGCAAGGGCTTTCCGTCCGATCAGCATGTCCGGTGCTCCAGACAGTCCGAGATGTAGAAACCGCGCGCGACGCGGGCGATGTGGGTCACGCGGCCTGCGGTGGCGCGGGTCAGCGCCCGGTGATCCTGCGGAACCATGACAGGTGAGCGGTCGGCGCGCGGGAACGCCCGCCCGGCCCACCACATCGCGGTCAGAAGCGGGGTCTTGGGGGGTACGGTGAAGACGATGGTCTCGCCGGTTCGCACCGCCAGTCGTGCCAAAGCCGCCAGAATGTCTGACGGCCCGTAGTAGATCAGGCTGTCCATCGCGACCGTGTAGTCGAACGGACCCAGCGCATCCGACAGCATGTCGCCCGACAGGAACCGCACACGGCCTGGCAACCCCTGGGGCAGCCGTTTCGCCGCGATCTCCACCAGCGCGGGCGAGATGTCGATAGCCGTCACGTCGGCACCGCGCGCCGCCAGTTCCGCCGTCATCGCCCCTGTGCCGCAGCCCGCGTCCAGCACCCTTGCACCGCGCAGGTCGGACGGCAGACGCGACAGCATGGTTGCGCGCATCGTGTCACGACCCTCGCGCACGGTTTGGCGGATGCGGCTGACCGGCGCGTCCGAGGTCAGGCGTTCCCAGACCTTCGTCGCCGTCCGGTCGAAGTAGTGCTCGACCCGGTCGCGCGTCGCCGTGTAACTGGAGGTCGCGTCAGTCATCAGTCGAATCCCAGAAGCTCGAAGATGTCGCGGTCGGGCAGGGGGGCGGGGGCCAGGCTTTCGGTCGAGGCCCACAGCGTCTCGGCGAGACGAATGTATTCGGCGCGGGCGCGGACGATGTCCTCGTCCTCGGGCATTTCGAACAGCGTCTTCTTCTTCAGTCGGCTCCGCCGGATCGCGTCGATGTCGGGCATGTGCGCGATGCGCTTGAAGCCGACCTTCTCGCAGTAGCGGTCCACCTCGTTCGTCTCGCGGCTCCGATTGGCGATGCAGCCCGCAAGCCGCACCTTGTAGTTTGCCGACTTCGCCTGCACCGCCGCGATGATCCGGTTCATCGCGTAGATCGAGTCAAAGTCGTTCGCGGTCACGATCACCGCCTTGTCGGCGTGCTGCAGGGGGGCCGCAAAGCCGCCGCAGACCACATCGCCCAGAACGTCGAAGATCACGACATCGGTGTCCTCCAGCAGGTGGTGCTGCTTCAGCAGTTTCACCGTCTGCCCGACGACATACCCGCCGCAGCCCGTGCCCGCCGGCGGCCCGCCCGCCTCGATGCACATCACACCGTTGAAGCCCATCGTCACGAAGTCCTCGGGGCGCAATTCCTCGGCGTGGAAATCGACGTCCTTCAGGATGTCGATGACAGTAGGCTGCAACCGCCCGGTCAGGGTGAAGGTCGAGTCATGCTTCGGGTCGCAACCGATCTGCAAAACCCGCCGCCCCAGCATGGAAAACGCCGCCGAAAGGTTCGACGAGGTCGTCGATTTCCCGATGCCCCCCTTGCCATAAACCGAGAACACCTTGGCGCCTTCGATCTTCAGGGCGGCGTCCTGGTGCACCTGCACCGACCCTTCGCCGTCCAGCCCCCGCAGCAGGGGCACCTCATCCCGCGGTGTCATGCGCCCCTCCCACTTTCTGTCTTCAAATATCCCGGGGTGCGGGGCAGAGCCCCGCGCGGGTCGGCCCGAAGGGCCGAAATCTGATGCACAGCGCTCATTCCGCCGCGATCCCTTCCATTCGGTCTTCCAACTCGTCCGCTGCCCCGCGAAGTGCCGCCAGCGTCTCGGCGTCCGGCTGCCAGTAGTTGCGTTCACTCGCCTCGATCAGCCGGTTCGCCATCCGCACACTCGCCTGCGGGTTCAGCTCTGCCAGCCGCCGCCGCATCGCCTCGTCCAGAACGAACGTTTCCGACAACCGCTGATAGACCCAAGGCTCCACATGCCCGGTGGTCGCCGACCAGCCGAGCGTGTTCGTCACATGCGCCTCGATGGCGCGGACGCCTTCGTGGCCGTGCTTCAGCATGCCTTCGTAGAACTTCGGGTTCAGGCTGCGCGACCGGGTTTCCAGCGCGATCTGGTCGCGCAGGGTGCGAACCTTGCCCTCGCCCCGGGTCTGGTCGCCGATATAGACTGGCGTCTCCGCCCCGCCCCGCGCCCGCTTCACCGCGCGCGCGATGCCGCCCAGAGTGTCGAAGTAGTGGTCCACGGTCGTGACGCCCAGCTCCACCGACTCGAGGTTCTGGTACGCCAGGTCCACGTCCTTCAGCGTCTTCTTCAGCAGCTCCGCATTCTGCGCGGCCTTGCCGTTGCGCCCGTAGGCAAAGGACTTCCGCGCCTGATAGGCATCGGCCAGCTCGTCCTCGGCCCCGAACGCCGACTGATCGACCAGCGTGTTGACGTTCGACCCGTAGGCCCCTTCGGCGTTCGAGAAGACGCGCAGGGCGGCGGTTTCCATGTCCACCCCCATCTCGGCCGCATAGGCCAGCGCATGGGCGCGGATGAAGTTCTGGCCGGGGTCTTCGTCCGCCGTCGCGGCCTTCCATGCCGCTTCGGCCAGCATCTTGGTCTGCAAGGGCAACAGGTCGCGGAAGATGCCCGACAGGGTCATCACCACGTCGATGCGCGGCCGGCCAAGCTCGGCCAGCGGGATCAGGTCCGCGCCGGACAGTCGCCCGTAGCTGTCGAACCGCGGCCGCGCACCCATCAGCGCCAAGGCCTGCCCGATCGGCCCGCCGTCCGACTTGATGTTGTCCGACCCCCACAGCACCAGCGCCACCGTGCGCGGCAGGCGCGGGTGGGCGGCCAGCAGGCGGTCGGCCTGCTTCGCCCCGTCGCGCAGGGCGAATTCCGTGGGCATGCGGAACGGGTCGAAGGCGTGGATATTGCGGCCGGTGGGCAGGATTTCCGGGCTGCGGATCAGGTCGCCCCCCGGCACCGGCGGCACGAAGTGCCCGCCCAGAGCCGCCAGCAGCGCCGGAATTTCGCTGTCCTCGCCCAGGTGCGCGGCGGCCTTCGCCTTCGCGTCGGCATCCCCTGCCATCAGGCCCAGATACTCGGCCCGCTTGCCCGCCTCCATCGGACGACCCACCACATGCAGGCCATCCGTGATCAGCGCGGTTTCCGTCTCGATCAGCTTCAGCCACAGCGTATCCGGCGCGTGGCCCCCAAGGTCCACCGCCGCCGCCTGCGCGCCAATCAGCGTCTCCAGCTCCCCCCGCTCCGCCGCATCGGGTGCCATCGCCCGCCAGCGGGTCAGCGAATCCTTCAGCTCCTGCAAACCCTTGTACAACCCCGCCACCGCCAGCGGCGGGGTCAGGTGCGTCACCGTCACCGCGTTCGACCGCCGCTTCGCCAGCGTCGCCTCGGACGGGTTGTTCGCGGCGTACAGATAGACATTCGGCAACCCGCCGATCAGCCGGTCCGGCCAGCAACGGCCAGAGACGCCCGCCTGCTTGCCCGGCATGAATTCCAGCGCGCCGTGCATCCCGAAGTGCAAAAGCACGTCCGCCCCGAAATCCTCGCGCAACCAGCGGTAAAAGGTGGTGAAGGCGTGGGTCGGGGCGAAGCCCTTCTCGAACAGCAGGCGCATCGGGTCGCCTTCGTAGCCGAAGACCGGCTGGACGCCGACGAAGACCTTGCCGAACTGGGCCCCCAGCACGAAAACGCCGCGCCCGTCCGACTGGTGGCGGCCGGGGGCGGGACCCCACTGGGCTTCCACTTCCGAAAGCCAGGGCGTCCCGCGCACGATCTGGTCAGCGCTGACATGGGCGGCCACATTCGCAGGTTGGCCAAAGCGCTCGGCGTTCCCTTTCAGGATTGCGGCGCGAAGGTCGTCCACGGTCGCGGGCGGCGTCAGGTCGTAGCCCGCACCCGCCATCGCGTGCAGCGTGTTGAAAAGGCTTTCGAACACGGCAAGGTAAGCGGCCGTGCCGACGGCGCCGGCGTTCGGCGGAAAGCCGTAGATGACGATCCCGACCTTGCGATCCTTCACTTGCGACCGCCGTAGCCGGGCCAGCCGCGCGACCTTGTCCGTCAGCGCCGCAATCCGCTCGGGGGCGGGGGCCATCGCGCGGTGGCTGCCGCTGCCTTCGCGTCGGCCCGCAAAGACGGTGGGGTTGGTCGCCCCGTCTATCTCCGGCAGCGCGATCAGCATCGTGGTTTCGACCGGGCCAAGACCGCCTGCCGAGGCTTCCCACTGCTCGATCGTCTGGAATTCCAGCGGGTGGGCGGCGACGTAAGGAACGTCCAGCGCCGAAAGCAGTTCGACCGCCTTGGCGCTGTCGTTATAGGCGGGTCCGCCGATCAGCGAGAACCCGGTCAGCGACACCATCGTGTCGATGCGCCCGCCCGCGAAGTAGGCCTCGATCGCCGGACGACCGTCGAGCCCGCCAGCAAAGGCCGGAACGACCGCCAGCCCCGCCGTCTCGAACGCCTCGATCACCGCGTCGTAGTGGGCGGTATCACCGGCCAGCACGTAGGACCGCAGCATCAGAAGCCCCACCGTCGCCTTTGCGCCCTGGGGCTTCGGCAGGTCGGCCAGCTTCGTCGTGATGCGGCCCTTCACGCGGGGATGGTACAATCCAACGTCGGGGTACTCGACCGGGGCTTTCGCCGCCGCGCCCTTCCAGTCGGCCCGCGTTCCGTAACGCCCCACCAGATACCGGATCAGCCCCTCGATATTGTCGTCCGACCCGCCCAGCCAGTACTGCATCGACAGGAACCAGGCCCGCAGGTCCTGGGCCTTGCCGGGGATGAAACGCAGGATCTTAGGCAGGCGGCGCAGAAGCTTCATCTGCTTCTCGCCCGACTGGGCCGAAGGCTGCCTCTCGCCCCGCAGCTTCTTCAGCAGCGCCATCGCCCCCGATGCGGGCTTCGACATGTCCAGATCGCCCATCCGCGTGGTCCGCACGATCTGCGCGTCCGACACCATGCCGACGACGCAGTCCGCGCGGCCCCGCGCCTCGGTCAGGGCCGGAAGGATCGCCTGCACATGCTCTTCCAGGAAGATCAGGTTGGCGATCACGATATCGGCGGTCGCCACGGCGGTCTTCGCCCGGGTCAGCGCCTCGGGGCATTCGCTCCATTCGGCTGCGGCATGCAGGCTGACGGACAGGCCTGGAAAGTCCTTCGATAGCCGCTTCGTCACTCGCGCGGCGGGGCCGGCGGCATGCGCATCCAGCGTGACGATCACCACGCTGTAGGACGGTGCCAGGATGGTCCCGTCATCGCGCATAGTGGGCCTTGGCTTCATACAGCGTGTCGATCCCGATGCGGGTCACACCCCGCTCGGCCGCGAATTTCTCGGTGTTCCGGCGCGCCTTTCCGCGCACGAAGAAGGGGATCTTCTTCAACTCGTTCTCGGCATCGGCCAGCCACACGACCTCGCCCGCGCCGTCCTGCGCCGGGGCGGCCTCGGCCTCGGCCTTGAGTGAGGCCACGACAGCCTCAGTCGCAGGCTTGTGCTGCGCACCGTGATGGCTCGCCCCCGCCGCATCGTGGAACTCCGGGTCTTCGCGGAACATATGAAGCAGGTGCTCTTCCAGCCCCATGACCAGCGGGTGCACCCAGGTGTCAAAGATCACGTTCGCGCCCTCGAACCCCATCTGGGGCGAGTAACGGGCGGGGAAGTCCTGCACATGGACGGGCGAGGAGATGACCGCACAGCCGATCCCCAGCCGCTTGCCGATCATCCGCTCCATCTGCGTGCCGAGGATCAGTTCCGGATGCGCGGCCTCAATCGCGCGCTCGACTTCGAGGTAGTCGTCGGTGATCAGCGCCTCGAGGCCCAGCGACTTCGCCAGCGCCCGCATGGGGCGCGCGTATTCGCGGTTGTAGCAGCCGATGCCCACGACCTCGAACCCGATCTCGTCCCTGGCGATACGGGCGGCGGCCATGACATGCGTGGCGTCGCCGAAGATGAAGACGCGCTTGCCCGTCAGGTAGGTGGAATCGACCGACGCCGACCACCACGGCTGGCGCAGGCGGGTTTCGTCCACCGACGCCGTCACGCCGGTGATCGCACGCACTTCCGCGATGAAGTCGCGGGTCGCGCCGACGCCAATCGGCACCACCTTGGTCCAGGGCTGGCCGAAGGTCTTCTCCAGATACCGCGCGGCGCTTTCGCTCGTTTCAGGGTAGAGGACCACGTTGAAATGCGCGGCCCCCAGCCGCGCGATGTCGGCGGGCCAGGCCCCCATCGGGGCGACGACATTCACCCCGATTCCCATCTCGTCCAGCAGCGCCGTGATCTCGGCCACATCGTCACGATGCCGAAACCCGAGCGCGGTCGGCCCAAGGATGTTGGCGCTGATCCAGTGGGTGCGCTCCGCTGGCTTTGCAAGGTGACGGACGATCTGAAGGAAGGTCTCATCCGCGCCGAAGTTCTCCTTCCGCTGATAGGACGGCAATTCCAGCGGAATGACCGGCACCGGCAGCCCCAGCGCCTCGGCGAGGCCACCGGGATCGTCCTGGATCAGTTCGGCGGTGCAGGACGCGCCCACGATCATCGCCTGCGGCTGGAACCGGTCACAGGCCGCCTGCGCCGCGTCCTTGAACAGCGTCGCGGTGTCCGACCCCAGGTCGCGGGCCTGGAACGTGGTGTAGGTGACGGGCGGGCGGTGGTTCCGCCGCTCGATCATCGTGAACAGAAGGTCGGCGTAGGTGTCGCCCTGCGGCGCGTGCAGGATGTAGTGAAGGCCCTTCATCGCCGTGGCGACGCGCATCGCGCCGACATGTGGGGGGCCTTCGTAGGTCCAGAGCGTCAGTTTCATTCCGCCGCCTCCTTGTGGAGGAGCGCGCGGCGGCGCAGGGGCCTTGCGAACAGGCCCGCAAGATCGCCCGCCTGTTCGTACAGGTGGACCGGCGTGAAGACCAACTCGATGGCCCACTTCGTCGCCATGCCTTCCGCTTCCAGCGGGTTCGCAAGGCCAAGGCCGCAGACCGTCAGGTCGGCGCGGGCGTCGCGTGCCCGGTCAAGCTGGCGTTCGACGTCCTGCCCCTCGGCCAGCGTCGGTCCGGGGGGGAGAAGGTCAAGGTCTGGGCCAAGGATGTCGCGGTGAAGGAACGGGGTAGCCACCTCGACCGCCGTCATCCCGCATTCCCGCGTCAGGAATCGCGCCAGCGGAATCTCTAGCTGGCTGTCGGGGAAGAAGAAGACCGACCGGCCTCGCAGGGCTTCGGACGCCTGCGCGATGGCCTTGCGGGCACGGGCTCGAGGGGCGGCGGTCACGGCGTCGAAGCGTTCGCGCGACACGTCGAAATCGGCGGCGATGGCGGCGAGCCACGCCGTGGTGCCTTCCTCGCCGAACGGGAAGGGTGCGCGGATCGGCTGTGCGCCCCGGCGGATGAGCGCGAGGTCGGTGTCGCCCAGGAAGGGTTGGAACAGAACGTACCGCGTGTTCCGCCCGATGGCGGGCGCCGTGTCCACGGACTTGCCGGGAAGGACCGAGACGGGGCCGACGCCCAGGTCGGCGAGAAGCTTCAGCGCCTGATCCTCGATCACATCGGGCATCGCGCCAACCAGGACGAGGTTCCTTTCGGTCGTCGCCGGCAGTCCCGGCACCATCGCCGCAAGGCAGGCATCCTCACCTTGCGTGAAGGTCGTCTCGATTCCCGACCCGGAATAGTTCAGCACCCGAACCTTCGGCCCGTGAATCGCCGACAGCCGCTCGGCGGCGCGGTGCAGGTCCAGCTTGATGACTTCCGACGGGCAGGAGCCCACCAGGAACAATCGCCGAATGTCAGGCCGCCGCGACAGAAGCTGCGCCACTTCGCGGTCAAGTTCTGCGTTCGCGTCGGCCAGACCCGCCAGATCCTTCTCTTCGAGAATCGCCGTCCCGAAGCGCGGCTCGGCGAAGATCATCACCCCCGCCGCCGCCTGCAGAAGGTGCGCGCAGGTGCGGCTTCCGACGACCAGGAAGAACGCATCCGGCATCTTCCGGTGCAGCCACAGGATGCCCGTCAGGCCGCAGAACACCTCACGCTGACCGCGCTCGCGCAGGACGGGCACATCGCGGCATCCCGCCCCCGCCAGACCGCCACCGCCCCCCCCCGCGACCGTCATGCCCGGGCCCCCTGATCCAGCCGCGCGGCCCGCAGCTTCAGGATGAACTGACCCGCGTTGAAGGCGTAGGCGGCATAGGCCAGAAGTGCCAGAACCATCTGCCCGACGGGGGTGAGGAAGTGCGTCCAAAGCACTGCAAGATAAAGGGAATGCAACCCGATGACGAGGAAGCTGAAGACGTCTTCCCAGAAGAAGGCCGGTGCCAGGAGGTACTGGCCGAACACCGTCTTCTCCCAGATCGCCCCGGTGATCATGATGGCGTACAGGAACCCGGTCTTGACCAGGATCGAGACGGTGGCCGCCGCATAGCCATCACCGGTCACAAGGAACCGCAGCACCAACGCCACCGACACCGCGAAGGCCAGGAACTGCAGCGGCGCAAGAACGCCCTGGACAGTGGTCCAGACGGTGCTGTCGCGACGCGCGCGCTCGGCATCTGTATACAGGCGCTTGACCGCAGTGTGGGACGTATCCAGTGGGCGCATTGACCTTCGTCCGAAGGAGCCGGATCACCCGAAACCTACCGCCCGGGCTTCCGAAGTGTCAATTAGAAGTTACAGTTCTGGATTGACAGTCACTGCGCGGACTGCGGCGTGGACGACCCCGCGAAAGACCGGGGTATGGGGCAGGATTTTCCCGTAATCTCGGGACTCTAGCCAATACCTGCCATGACCGAGCATGCGGCCGGAACGGCGTCGTGTCAATTTACTTTGACATTGCGCGGGCTTTGTCCAACAATTGCGTAAGCGTGTCGCGGTCCTGACTTGGCCGTGCGTGCGAGACGAACGGTCCTGCCCCGGGGGAGGCCAGTCCGATGCACGACTTCATGTCCGAAGAAAGGGACGCCGGCTTGTGGGGCGAGGCTGCGGAAGTCAGCCGTCTTGCCCTTCAGGCGCTGAACACGCTGGCGGCGCGCGGCTTGCCGACGCGTGCGGCGCATCGCCCGCTCTTCGCGCAGTTCATCGCGCAGGCGGCTGACGGCGACCACGCCGCTTTCCGCCAGACCGTTGACCAAATGCGTCGCGGCCGCATCAGCCCCCGAACGATCATCGACAGCTATGTGCCCGAAGCCGCGCGGCGGCTGGGCGACGACTGGGTGTCCGACCGCCGGAGTTTTGCCGAGGTCACGATCGGCTGCGCTGCCCTGCAGTCCTTGGTGCGCACGCTGTCGGCCGAGTGCGATCCGCTGTCGCCCTCCGAGAGCGTCGCGGACGTTCTTTTGGCCGTGCCCGCAGGCGAGGACCACACGCTCGGCGCGGTCGTCGCGGCCTCGTGGTTGCGCCGGAATGGGGCGGCCGTGGCCCTGCGCCTGCAACCCTCGGGCGAGGAGTTGTGCGAAATCGCGGCAAAAGGTGGCTTCGACATCATCATGTTGTCGTGTGCCGACACAGAAGGCCTTGAAAAGCTTTCCGCCCTTGTGAAACAACTTCGGGGCTCGCTCGCGCGCGGCACTCCGATACTGGTGGGGGGTGCCGTCGTCGGCAGGGTCGGTGGGATCGAACAGACAACGGGTGCGGATCTGGCTACGAATGATCTTGAACTGGCGATGTCCCGTTTCGCCCCGGTTCGCTTGAGTCCGCAGCCACACCCGTTCCCGAAGCGGGCCTGATACGCCCGGACCGTCCCAACGAGCGGGCCTGGCCCCGCAGACAAGTCGAAGTCACCACACCGGTAGCAAGTCGAACCGTGAAGACCGAAACGAACGCGCGTCTGGCAGAAGGGTCGCTTCCCGTCATCGCCCCGGAGCTCTTGGGCAATATCGTCGCGTCGACCGCGGATATCGGCTTCGTGCTGTCCCCCCTGGGGGCCATCGTGACGGCGATTGTGAATCCGCACCATCGCAGCTTCGGCGAGGTATCGCATTGGGAAGGTCGTCAGATGACGTCCGTCCTGACGTCGGAAAGCGTGGTCAAGCTGCGCGACCGACTCGCCGAGTTGACAGCCCGCGGTGACAGGTCGCGGGCCGTGGAGTTGAATCACGCCGACCCGTCCGACTGGGAATTCCCGGTCCGTTACGTCCTGCACCGTGTTGACGACGCCGGTACGGTCCTGATGCTCGGCCGTGACCTCCGCCCCATCGCCGAGATGCAGCAGCAGCTCGTCCGGGCCCAGCTTGCGCTCGAACGCGATTACGAGGCCCAGCGCGAAATCGACACGCGCTATCGTGTCCTGATGGAGGCGACGCGCGACGCCGTGGTTGTGGTGTCGATGACGTCGGGCCGCATCTCGGACCTGAATCCGGCCGCCGCCGTTATTCTGGGCGGCTCACGGCAGGACCTGATGGGCTGCGCGATCGCGCAGGAATTCGAAGGCCGTCGGCGCGGCGAGTTTCTGGAAAGCATGGCCAATCTTGCCGCCTCTGACGGTCTCACGCCCGTTGAACTTGTGGCCCGGCGGTCCCAGCGCCGCGTGATGGTTGTTCCCACAACCTTCCGCGCCGCGGGCGAGCGACTGCTTCTGTGCCGGCTCGACCCGGCGGACGGGGGCGACACCCTGGCCGACGAGCTCGGCGCGCAGCTTACCGGGCTTTATCATGGCGGGGTCGAGGGCATCGTCTTCACCGACCGCGACGGCACGATCCGCGCCGCGAACGAGGCCTTCCTGAACCTCACCGATGCGGCCAGCCTGTCGGCGGTCAAGGGGCGTTCGCTCAGCGAATTTCTCGCGCGGGGTGCCATCGACCTGAAGGTCATGATCGACAACGCCCGCCGCACCGGAAACATGCGGCTCTACGCCACCAAGGTCACGACGGCCTATGACGGCCAGGTGTCGGCCGAGATTTCCGTCACCTACCTCAACGATCGGCCGAATCCCTTCCTCGTCTTTGTGGTCCGCGACGCCAGCCGTGCCGACGCGCTGCGCCGCCCGGCGACCGCCGCGCCCGATGACGGGATGCGGAATGTCGCCGAACTTGTCGGCGCATCCACCCTGAAGGACATCGTTGCCGAGACCACCGATGTGGTCGAGCGCATGTGCATCGAAACCGCAGTCGAACTGACGCGGAACAACCGCGTGGCCGCGGCCGAAATGCTCGGGCTGTCGCGCCAGTCGCTCTACGTCAAGCTCCGCAAGTACGGTCTGCTGAACCGGGGCGAATAGGGCCCGGCGGCGCGCCGCGTTTTCCGATAAATGTAAATCTTGCCTGACACCCTCCTGTGGTGTTTAGTTGACGCATGAGCGCGTCCCTTCCCATTCCCTCGCGTCGCCTGCCAGCGCCATCGGCGCTTCTGGAACTGATCAAGCCGATCACCTGGTTCCCGCCCATGTGGGCCTATCTCTGCGGCGTGGTGTCGGCGGGCGTCTCCCCGCAGGGCCGGTGGCCCGAGATCCTGCTCGGCGTCCTTCTGGCCGGCCCCGTCGTCTGCGGGATGAGCCAGGCCGCGAACGACTGGTGCGACCGCCATGTCGATGCGGTGAACGAGCCGCACCGGCCAATTCCGTCAGGCCGCGTGCCGGGGCGCTGGGGGCTGTGGGTGGCGCTCGCCATGTCGGGCCTGTCGCTGTGGCTGGGGTCGTTCCTCGGGCAATGGGGGTTCTACGCCACCGTCTTCGCAGTCCTCGCCGCCTGGGCCTATTCGGCGGAACCCGTTCGGCTGAAGCGGTCGGGCTGGTGGGGGCCGGGGCTGGTGGGACTTTGCTACGAAGGCCTGCCCTGGTTCACCGGTGCCGCCGTCATCGCAGGCGCGTTCCCGTCGTTCCAGTCGGTCACGCTGGCCGTGCTTTACGCCGCAGGCGCCCACGGCATCATGACGCTCAACGATTTCAAAGCGCTGGAGGGCGACCGCCGCCACGGCGTCGCCTCCTTGCCCGTCACGATGGGCCCCGAGGACGCGGCGAAGCTTGCCTGCACGGTCATGGCCCTGCCGCAGACGGTCGTCATCGCGCTTCTCGTCATCTGGGGCCGCCCGTGGCATGCGCTCGCCATCACAGCGGCACTGATCGCCCAGTTCGCCGCCATGCGCGTCCTCTTGCGCGACCCGAAGGCGAAGGCTCCCTGGTACAACGGCACCGGCGTCACGCTTTACGTCCTTGGCATGATGATCGCCGCCTTCGCGGTGCGGACCCTCGGGCCACTGCCATGACACTCAGCTGGCTCCAGATCGTCCGCCTTGGTCTGGTGCAGATGTGCCTGGGCGCGGTCGTGGTGCTGACAACCTCAACGCTGAACCGCCTGATGGTGGTGGAACTGTCGCTGCCCGCCGTTTTGCCGGGGATGCTGGTGGCGCTGCACTACGGCGTGCAGATCACAAGGCCAAGCTGGGGCTTTCTGTCCGACACGGGCGGGCGTCGGACGCGGTTCATCATCGGCGGCATGGCCACGCTCGCCCTTGGCGGCTTCCTCGCCGCTTTCGCCGTCACGGTGATGGCCGGTCACTTCGCGGCGGGCATGGCGCTGTCACTCTTGGCCTACATCCTGATCGGCCTAGGCGTCGGGGCATCGGGCACCTCGCTCCTCGCCCTGCTGGCCACCGCAACCGCCCCCGAACGCCGCGCGGCGGCGGCGACGATCACCTGGCTCATGATGATCGGCGGCATCGCCGTCACCGCAGGCACCGTGGGGCACCTTCTCGACCCCTACAGCCCCGCGCTTCTGCTCGACATCGTTGCCACCGTTACGCTGGGCGCGGTCACGCTGACCACGCTCGCCGTCTGGGGAATCGAATCCCGCGTGACCGCCCGGGCTGAACCCGAACCTATGCCGCTTATGCAGGCCCTGTCGGAAATCTGGGCCGAAAAGCGGGCGCGCGACTTCACCATCTTCGTCTTCCTGTCGATGACCGCCTACTTCATGCAGGAACTGATCCTGGAACCCTATGCGGGCCTTGTCTTCGGCTTTACCCCCGGCCAGTCCACCGCCATCGGCGGGCCGCAGCACGGGGGCGCGTTCCTGGGCATGATCGTCGTCGGCGTCGCGGTGTCGGCGCTGAAGATCGGCACACTGCGCGCCTGGGTGATGGCGGGCTGCTTCGGCTCCGCCGCCGCGCTGGTCGCGCTTGCCATGATCGGGCAGGCGGGCATCCCCGTGCTGGTCCCGGTCGCGGCGACCCTTGGCTTCTGCAACGGTATCTTCGCCGTCGCCGCGATCGGCGCGATGATGGCACTGGCCGGGCAGGGGCGCACCGCGCGCGAAGGCACCCGCATGGGCCTATGGGGCGCGGCGCAGGCGATTGCTGCGGGCTTTGGCGGGCTGTTCGGCGCGGCAGCGGTCGATTCGGCGCGCACCGTCCTGCCCGATGCCCAAGCCTTCGGCAGCGTCTTCCTGTTCGAGGCCGCCTTGTTCCTTGTGTCTGCGGCAATGGCCGCGCGCGTCCTGGGCGGCATCCGCGTGCCGACATCGGGCAGACTTCAACCGGGGGAGTGACCATGAACTACGATGTTGTGGTGGTGGGCGGCGGCCCCTCGGGCGCAACGGCGGCGGAACACCTCGCGCGTGCAGGCCGCAAGGTCGCGCTGCTGGACCGGGCGGGCCGCATCAAGCCCTGCGGCGGCGCGATCCCCCCGCGCCTGATCGCCGACTACAACATTCCCGATTCCCAGATCGTCGCCCGCATCCAGACCGCCCGCATGATCTCGCCCACCGCGCGGCACGTCGATATCCACATCGAGAACGGCTTCGTCGGCATGGTGGACCGCGAGCATTTCGACGAATTCCTGCGCGACCGCGCCAGGAAGGCCGGTGCCCACCGCTATGCCGGCACCTTCACCGGAATCGAACGCGACGGCGGGCAGACCCGGGTGGTCTACCGCGACAAGGTCAGCGGCAACCGCATGTCGCTGACCGCCAAGGTCGTGATCGGCGCCGACGGCGCGCGGTCCGACGTTGCCCGTGCCGAGGTGCCGGGCGGCGACAAGATCCCCTACGTCATCGCCTATCACGAGATCATTCGCGCGCCTGAACCCAAGGCCGCGGCGGACGCCGACTATGACCCGGTGCGCTGCGACGTGGTCTATGACGGCCGCATCAGCCCCGACTTCTACGGCTGGGTCTTCCCCCACGGACAGACCGCCAGCGTCGGCATGGGCACGGGCAAGGACGGCGTTGACCTGAAGGCCGCCACCGCCGACCTGCGCCGCGCAGCGGGGCTGGAGGGGTGCGAGACGATCCGCAAGGAAGGCGCGCCGATCCCCCTGAAGCCGCTCGACCGCTGGGACAACGGGCGCGATGTGGTGCTGGCGGGGGATGCGGCCGGGGTGGTCGCGCCGTCCTCGGGCGAGGGCATCTACTATGCCATGTTCGGGGGCGAGGTGGCAGCCGCCGCCGCCAACGCCTGCCTGGCCTCGGGCCGGGCGAAAGACCTGGCCTTGGCGCGCAAGCTCTTCATGAAAGACCACAAGACCGTCTTCCGCGTGCTCCGGTCCATGCAGGACGCGTATTACAAATCCGACGAACGCCGCGAACGCTTCGTCAGCCTCTGCCATGACATTGATGTGCAAAGGCTGACCTTCGAGGCCTACATGAACAAGAAGCTCGTCCACGCCCGCCCGATGGCGCATGTGAAGATCGGGCTGAAGAACCTGGCGCACCTGTTGCGGCTGGTGCCGCCCGCCTATGTATAGGTCCCGACGAAAGACCGCCCATGCCTGACGGAACCCGCCCGCCCATGCCCGAGATGATCCCCGCCTTCGTGGACGGAACCCTGACGCCTGTGGAAAAGCTCGAGGTTCACCGCAAGGGCCTGCGGCACCTCGCGGTTTCGGTCTTCGTGATGGCGAGCGATCAGGTGCTCCTGCAACGCCGGGCGGCGGGCAAGTACCACACGCCGAACCTCTGGACGAACACCTGCTGCACGCACCCCGCCTGGGGCGAGCCCGCCCGCGCCTGCGCGGTGCGCCGCCTGCGGGAGGAGCTGGGGATCACAGGCATCGACCCCGTGCTGCGCGACCGGGTGGAATACCGCGCCGACGTAGGCGCAGGGCTCACCGAGCATGAGCTGGTGGATATCTTCGTGGCCGAAGCGGCGCTTGACCTGCCCCTGTCGCTGAACCCCGCCGAAGTGGGGGCCGTGCGCTGGATGGCGCTGGACGAACTGGCGGCCGACGCGCGGGCGAACCCCTCGGCCTACACCCCCTGGGTCCGCATATACCTCGCCGACCACCTCGACCGCATCTTCGGCCGCGCGCCGGCGGGGTAGGGGACCAAGCGTCCCGTGCCTGACACGGGACCTCGCTGTCAAAGGGCGCGCGCCTACGGTAAGCGAAACCCGGGCTCATGGCCGGGGCAGGGCCGTCGCCTCACCACACCCGATCAGACCAACCACAGCCCCGCATCCTTGATCCGCTTGCGGATCACCTGCTCGCGCTTGGGCAGGTCGGCCCGGTCGAAAAGCTTGCGCACCTCGGCCCCCTTGCCCTGATAGACCAGCCGCTTCAACGGCTCCCACTCCTTCAGCACCTTCTTCACCGGGTTCGGCGCGATCGCCGCCTCCACCGCCGCCACCGCCGCATCGCTTTCGCGCGCATAGAGCAGCGGGATCGTCCGGTAATGGCAGCTGACCCCCCCATCCAGCCCCGCCAGCCCCGCCCCCGGCCGCCCGCCCCCAAACGAATGGATCACCAGCGGCAGCGCCACCTGGTCAAGCCACGGGTCCAGCGACTGGCAGGCCAGCGCCTCGGGCGGGTCGTCGCGGATCGACAGCGCCCAGTCCAGGAACCGATGGCCAAAGGCCTGCGGGCTTTCATGAAAGAACCAGCCCGCGTTGAAATACAGATACCGCTCCCAGTATTCATCCGGCTGGCTCAGGTCGAGCGATGTGGCAAAGTCCAGCCCGAACCGGTCATACAGCGCCTTCCACGTGCCCCCATAGCCCGGCCCGTAAGGCTGGATCTCTGGCCACGTCCCCTCGCGCCGCATCGAGGCTGCGGGGCGGGCGCAGTCGAACGCCACATCGGACAGCGGGCCGGTGAAGACCGTATCGGTGTCGAAGAACACGAAAGGCGCGTCGGGCAGTGCAAGCAGCGCCTCGATCTTGTTGCCGTAAGGATAGGACTTCCCGAAATGGCGGCTCTCGAACGGCAGAATCTCGGCCCCGAACCCCTCCAGCAGCCGCCGGATCGGCCCCGGCATCCGCGTGTCGCCGTTCCACCTCGGCCCCGGCTGTGGCTCGGCCACGATCAGGCGGCCGTCGAAACCGGGGTTCGCGGCGCGGAACGTCGCCGCGAAGATCACCGCCTCATAGGCCAGCCGCCCCGCCTGCGCCACGATCACCACCTGCGACGGGCGGACCGGTTCGGGACCGGTGGAGGGCGCAGGCTCCGCCACCGCGACAGCAGCCTTCGCGGCCGTCGCCGCCGTGCGCCGCGCGCGACCCGGCGCTGCGGGCGCCGCACCCTCTGCTTCCCCCGCCACCGCCGCTGCTGCGGCCCGCTTCACCCTTGGCGTCGGCATTCCGCGCGCTGTCCCCGTCACTTCGCTTTTGCGCGACTATAGGGGCGCAGAATTCGCGCTGAAAGGGAAAGACGCAACCCTTACGCCACGTTGGCCGTCATCCTCGGCTTTGGATCGAAAGGGGGGAATGGTGGGCGACCCTGGAATCGAACCAGGCCTGGGTCTCCCCGGCGGAGTTACAGTCCGCTGCCGCACCTTGCAGCTCGTCGCCCGACGCGGGGGCGGGAATAGGACACGGGGGGATGGGCGTCAAGCAGGAAAGCCGGGGGCGCAGGGACGCTTGCGCCTCGGGGCTGGCCCGCGCTATCCCGGCCCAATCCCCGAACCCCGGGGCCGGAAGGCACCTCGATGAAAAAGCCCGCCTGGGTGATCGACAAGGAAAAGGCCAAGCGCGCCGAGAAGGCCGAGACGGTCTGGCTCTTCGGCCTGCACGCCGTCCGCGACGCGCTCATGAACCCGCGCCGCACGCGGCTGCGCCTCGTCGTCACGAAGAACGCGGCCGACAAACTCGCCGATGCCATCGCCACCTCCGGCATCACCCCCGAACCCGCCGAACCCCGCGACTTCGCCCGCCTTGTGCCGCTGGACGCCGACAGCGTCCACCAGGGCGCGGCGCTGGAGGTGAAGCCCTTGGACTGGGGCAGCCTGACCGACATCGCCGCCGCAGGGCAGGGCGCGCCGCTCGTGGTGTTCCTCGACCGCGTGACCGACCCGCACAACGCGGGCGCGATCCTTCGCTCGGCCGAGGTTTTCGGTGCCCGCGCCGTCATCGCGCCCCGCCACCATTCCGCGCCCGAAACCGGGGCGCTCGCCAAGGCGGCGTCGGGCGCGCTGGAACGCCAGCCCTACCTGCGCGTGACCAACCTCGCTCAGGCGATGGAGACGCTGAAGGACATGGGCTACGTCCTTCTCGGCCTCGACGGCGAGGCCCCCCTGACGCTGGCCGAGGGGATGGAACAGGCCAAAGGCCGCCCCGTGGGCCTGGTGATGGGGGCAGAGGGCCCTGGCCTGCGCGACAAGACGCGCGACACCTGCGACCATCTGGTCCGCATCCCGGCGGCGGGCGGGTTCGGCTCGCTCAACGTCTCGAACGCTGCCGCCGTGGCGCTCTATGCCGTCGGCGGCGGCTTCCCGACCGCCCCGTAATCACGTCTGCGCGACAGGGGATTTAACGTTGGGTTTACCACTCCGACATATCCTGATGGGGCGCGGCCTCGGAACGGTCGTGCTTCTATTCACTGTCCCTCGTTCCGCCACTGGCGCCCGGCCGCAAGGCCCGGGCGCTTTTTTGTGCCCGCCGCCCGCCGACAGCCACAAGGGGCCACGATGACCGCCTTCCGGAACCCGCCCGACACCCGCATCGCCGAGATCCTGTCCACCGTGAAGGTCATCGCCCTTGTCGGCTACTCCGCCAACCCCGACCGCCCGTCCCACCGAGTCGCCCATTACCTCGCGCGCGCGGGCTACCGGGTGATCCCGGTCAACCCCGGCCTCGCCGGGCAGACGGCCCTGGGCGAAACCATCCGGGCCAGCCTGTCCGACATACCCGACCGCGATGCCGTCCAGATGGTCGATGTCTTCCGCCAGTCCGACGCCGTCGGCCCGCTGACGGACGAGGCGCTGGCAAGCCTGCCGAACCTGTCGGTCATCTGGACGCAACTCGGCGTCCGCGACGATGCGGCGGCGGCACGCGCGGCAGCCGCAGGTGTGACCGTGGTGCAGGACCGCTGCCCCGCTATCGAACGTCCCCGCCTTCTGGGCGCATAGCGCGGGCGCCGCTTGGCTGCCCCGCTGATGCACCATCCTTGTTTCCGAAGAAAGAATGCGCTATGTTCCTTCCATAAGAAAGGCGTAGCCATGTCACTGACCCTCTCACATCCCAATGCCGCCCCTGCGGCCACACCCGACCCTGCGTTCGTGCTGGCCAAGGCCGTCGTCCGCGCCGCCCAGGCGCTGGGCCTCTCGCAGGCCGACTTGGCCACGGTGATCGGCCTCAGCCCCGCCTCCGTCAGCCGGCTCAAGGACGGCGCGCTCGGCCTGTCGGGCAAGCCCTTCGAACTGGCCGCCTGCCTTGTCCGCGTGTTCCGCTCGCTTGACGCCATCGTCGGCGGCGACCGCGCCAGCATGGCGGCCTGGATGCGCAACGCCAACACCGACCTGAATGCCACCCCGCGCGAGGCCATCCGCGACGTGGCCGGACTGGTCGCGGTCATGGACTACCTCGATGCCCGCCGCGGCAAGCTCTGACCCCGCAGGGTCCGTTCCCGCCGCCCCCTATCACGACATCGTCTGGCGAATGGTCGAAGGCCAGCACGTCATCTCCACGATGGCGCTTGTCGACACGGCCGAGGAACAGGCGGTGCTGGAAAGCCTGCTGGAGGCGACGAAGCCTGCAATCCCCGAAGACTGCCGCCACCTGCACTACCTGATGTCCGCGCCCTTCCGCTACGGCACCTACCCCACGTCATCGCGCTTTCGCCGCAGGGGCCGCACACCGGGGGTGTTCTATGCCTCGGAACACAGCCTGACGGCGGCGGCCGAGACGATCTGGTACCGCTTCCGCTTCTTCGACGCCTCGCCCGGCACGCCCCTGCCGCAATCCGCCGCCGCCTACACGGCCCTTGCGGTGCGTGCCGACGTGCCCTTCGCCGCCGACCTGACCGCGCCCCCCCTGTCAGACCGCGCCGCCGACTGGACCGACCCCGACGACTACACGGCCTGCCTGGCCTTCGCCGACACTGCCCGCGCCGAAGGCATCGAGCTGATCCGCTACACCTCGGTCCGCGACCCGGCAGCCCGCGCGAATGTGGCGATCCTGACCTGCCGCGCCTTTGCCGAACGCGAACCCGCTGCCACGGAAAGCTGGCGCATCCGCCTGACGTCCGGCCGCGCGCTCGCCGTGCGCGACTTCCCCCGCCTGTCGGTGGAATTCACCCGCGATGGGTCCCGGCTGAACCGCAGCTACTGACCGCCCCGCGCGGCCTTCTCGGCCACCCCGCTGACGCCCTCGCGGCGGGCCAGCTCGGCCTCCACCGTCGCCCAGTCCACCCCCCGCGACGCCAGCAGCACCATCAGGTGATAGACCACGTCCGCCGCCTCGGCGGTCAGGCGCGCCGGGTCGCCACGCACGCCCTCGATCACCGCCTCCACCGCTTCCTCGCCGAACTTCCGCGCACAGCGCTCCGGCCCCTCGGCCAACAGCTTCGCCGTCCAGGACGTGCCCGGATCGGCCCCCTTCCGCGCCGCCACCGTCGCCGCCAGCCGTGCCAGCACGTCGCTCATGTCATCCTCATCGGCAATCCCGCCGCTGCCATATGCGCCTTCGCCTGACCTATTGAAAACACACCGAAATGAAAGATCGACGCCGCCAGCACCGCCGCCGCATGGCCGTCGCGCACACCCTCGACGAGGTGGTCGAGCGTCCCCACCCCACCGCTCGCGATTACCGGAATGTCCACCGCATCGGCCACCGCGCGCGTCAGGGGAATGTTGAACCCAGCCCGCGTGCCGTCGCGGTCCATGCTGGTGAGCAAAATCTCCCCCGCCCCCTTCGCAGCTACAGTGCGCGCGAACTCCACCGCATCAATCCCCGTCGCCCGCCGCCCGCCGTGGGTGAAAATCTCCCATTTTCCGGGGCTTGTGGTCTTGGCATCAATCGCCACCACGATGCACTGGCTGCCGAACCGATCCGCCGCCCCGGCCACCACGTCCGGGTCGGCCACCGCCGCCGAATTGAAACTCACCTTGTCCGCCCCCGCCAGCAGCAGCGCCCGTACATCCTCATGGCTGCGCACGCCCCCCCCCACCGTCAGGGGGATGTAACAGGCCTCGGCCGTCCGGGTGACAAGGTCGTACATCGTCCCCCGGTTCTCATGCGTGGCGTGGATGTCCAGAAAACAGATCTCGTCCGCCCCCGCCGCATCATAGGCCCGCGCCGCCTCCACCGGGTCGCCAGCGTCCACGAGGTCCACGAAGTTCACGCCCTTGACCACGCGGCCATCGGCCACGTCCAGGCAGGGGATCAGGCGGGTCTTCAGCATGGGCGCGTTATCGCGCGGAATGCCTTGGCGCGGAAGGGTAAATTTGGGGTCGCGGGGCCGCGGCCTTGGCGCTATTCACGCAGGATGCCCGATCCATTCGACATCTTCCTCGTCATCACCCCCGGCCTGGAATCCCCTGCGGCGGACGAGGCGCGGGCGGCGGGCTTCACCGTCACCAGCCAGCAGCCAGGGGGCGTCACCCTCACTGGCACCTGGGCGGACGTCTGGCGCGCCAACCTGACCCTTCGCGGCCCCACCCGAGTTCTCGCCCGCATCGGCGGCTTCCTCGCCTTCCACCCCGCGCAACTGGACAAGCGCGCCCGGAAATTCCCCTGGGGCCAATACCTTAGACGTGACATCCCTGTCATCGTCGAAGCCGCCTCCTCCCGCGCCTCCAAGGTCTGGCACGCCGGCGCCGCCCGCGACCGCATCGCGCGGGCCATCGCCGAGGAACTGGGCGCGCCCATCGCCGACGCGCCTGACCCCGATGCCGTGACCGTCATGGCCCGGATCGACGATAACCGCGTCACTCTCTCCGTCGATACCTCGGGCGACCCCCTTTACAAACGCGGCACCAAGCTTGCCACCGGCAAGGCCCCCATGCGCGAAACGATGGCCGCGCTTTTGCTCCGCGCATCCGGATATGACGGACAGGAACCCGTCATCGACCCGATGTGCGGGTCCGGCACCTTCGTGATCGAGGCGGCCGAGATCGCGGCAGGCCTGAACCCGGGCCGGGGCAGGGGCTTCGCCTTCGAGCGGCTGGCGACGTTCGACCCCGCCGCTTGGGCGGCGCTGAGCGACCAGCCCCCGCCCAAGCCCCTGCGATCCCTGACCTTCCACGGGTCCGACCGCGACGAAGGTGCCATCGCCAATGCCCGCGCCAACGCCGAAAGGGCAGGGGTCGGCCCGCTGTGCCAATTCACCGCCCAAGCCGTCAGCGACCTGACCCGCCCCCCCGGCCCCCCCGGCCTCGTCATCGCCAACCCGCCCTACGGCGCCCGCATCGGCGACCGCAAACCCCTCTTCGCCCTCTATGGGGCACTCGGTGCCACTCTCCTCACGCGCTTCCACGGCTGGCGCGCCGCCATCGTCACCTCCGACGACGGCCTCGCCCGCGCGACCGGCTTGCCGTTCGGCCAGCCCACGGGCCCCATCCTGCACGGGGGTATCAAGGTGAAACTCTGGCAGACCGCCGCGCTGGGCTGACCGCAGGCGACCTTTCTTCGTTGCAAGATGTACACTTTTTGGGTACATTCATCCCAGCCATGGAGGGCTCAATTATGAAACCTTTGGGGAAGGTCCTTCAATGGAAGTTGAGTATGACAGCGCGAAGCGTCGCACACTTATCGCTGAGCGTGGCGTAGATCTTCTGTATGCCGCGCTGATCTTTGAAGGGGTGGTCGTTACAGCAGTTGACGATCGGAAGGATTACGGAGAACTCCGCGAGGTATCCGTCGGGCTGGTTGAGGGCGAGTGCTTTGTTGTTGTTCATACCCTGCGCGGAACCGTGGTCCGGTTGATCACAGCATGGAAGGGAGGTCGCCTTGACCGATCAAGGTATGAAGCGGCTGTCGCTGGCCGAAATTCGGCGGATGAAGGATCGGGGTGAACTGCACCATGATCCAATGGCTCTCGAAGGCCCGGCCCCAGAGGATGATCTCGGCCCGGATTTCTGGGCAAACGCCGTGGTGGAAACCCGGCGGTCCAAATCCATCCATCTCAAGATGGACCCGGACGATTTCGACTTCTTCTACCGCGAAACCGGTGGAAAAGGACACCTGACGCTCATGCGCCAGGTGCTGCATGCCTACGTGAAGTCCAAGCGCAAAAGCGCCTGACCCGGTGCAGGCAGCAACGCGATCCACGGCCACGCCGTGCGTCCGATAAACATGTCCATGCCACAAACCCTCCGCCTCCTCGCCGCCTGCCTCGCCCTCGGCGTCATCGGCTTCTTCGCGTCCGAGGTGCTGTTCTGGAGCTTTCCGCCCGCCGGATCGTCCCTCGGCAATAGCCTCCTGACCATGATCGCCTACGCGATCGCCGGCGGCGCGGCCCTGTCGGTTGCCATCTCCACGGGCTGTGGCGGCTGGCGGGGGGCGTTCCTCGGGGGCGCGCTCATGGGCTTCGCCGTCGAAGGCGCGGTCGTCAGCACGATGTTCGACGCCTTCCCGCTCCAGCTTGTCTGGACTCCGCTCGCCTGGCACGCGCTGATCTCGGGCCTTGGCATCGTCGGCGGGACGCTGGCCCTGGCACGCGCGACTTGGCTGCGGCAGTCGGGCGCGCTCGCCATGCTGGGCCTCGGCTTCGGGATCTGGTCCTTCTACTGGCCCATCGAACGCCCCGCGCTTCCCCCCGCACCTGCCTCCTTCGCCTACCTTGTCGGATACGGCACCGCAGCCGCTCTGGCCCTCGCGGCCCTCGACCGACTTCTTCCCGGATTGCACCCGCCGCGCTGGGCGCTCTGGATCCTTCCGGCTATCGTCGCCCTGATCTTCCTCATCCAGACCGCTGCCGACCCCCGCCCCCAGCGCCTCGCCTGGCCGATCCTGACCTCTGCCACCATCTGGGCCATGCGCCGCCTGGGCACCCCCGGCGCAAGCCTGACCCAGGGCCCCCCCGCGCCTGTCCACCGGCACGCAATCCTCCTGATCCTGCCCCTGACCGCCGCTGCCGTTACCACCCTCGCCCCTGCCCACGGGGTCGAGGTCAACTGGCCCATCGCGCTGGCCACCGGGGCCCTGTCGCTCGCGCTCTGGCTGCGCCTTCTCTGGCGCGCCTACCGCAGCGCGGCCAGCGCCGCGCCAAGGTCCAGCGCCCCGTCATAGAGCGCCCGCCCCGAGATCGCGCCCGCGATCACGCCGGTATCGCGCAGCGCCACCAGATCCTCCAGCCGCGACACCCCGCCCGAAGCGATCACCGGGATCGACACCGCCCGCGCCAAAGCCTCCGTCGCCGCCACATTCGGCCCGCCCATCGCCCCGTCCCGGTCGATGTCGGTGTAGATCAGCGCCGCTATCCCCGCATCCTCGAACCTATGCGCCAGGTCGGTCACATCGATCCCGCCATCCTCGGCCCAGCCCTTGGTGGCAACCCGGCCCCCCCGCGCGTCGATGCCGACCGCGACGCAGCCAGGAAACGCCCGCGCCGCCGCCCGCACCAGGCCTGGGTCCTCGACTGCCACCGTCCCCAGGATCACCCGCGCAACACCACGCGCGAGCCACCCCTCCACCGTCCTCAGATCGCGGATGCCGCCGCCCAACTGCACCGGCACCGCAACCGCCGACAGGATCGCCTCGACCGCCGCCCCATTCACCGGCCGCCCCGCGAAGGCCCCATTCAGGTCCACCAGATGCAGCCACTCCGCCCCCGCCGCCTGAAACGCCAACCCCTGCGCAGCCGGATCGGTGCCGAACACGGTCGCCTTGTCCATGTCGCCCCGCAGCAGGCGCACGCAGGCCCCGTCCTTCAGGTCGATTGCCGGGTAAAGGATCATTCTGTGCCCCCATGTCCTGGCCGCGCGGGCTTGTCGCACAGCCGCGCCCAAGCCGCAAACACCACGTTTCCCTTGCCGAAACGGATCACTCCGCGCACCATTCCCGCGCTGTCCGACCAGGGAGATCATCCGATGCGCCTGCCATTCGCCGCCGTCATCGCCACGTTGCTTCTGACCCTTCCCGCGCTGGCCGACCCTCTTGAGGGCGATTGGCGCACGGCCAACGATGACGACGGCAACAGCGGATTGATCCGCATCGCACCCTGCGGGGCGCAGCTCTGCGGCACGCTGATCAAGGCCTTTGCCTCGGACGGCCGCGAAATCACGACCCCCAACATCGGCCGCAAACTGATCTGGGATACCGAACCTTCCGGCGGGGGCGTCTACAAGGGCATGGTCTATTCCCCCGACCGCGACGCCGAATACCGCTCGAAACTCGTGCTCGATGGCGACAGCCTCAGTGTCTCGGGCTGCCGCTTCGGCATCTGCCGCGAAGGCGGCGTCTGGACGCGCCGGAAATAGCGCTCAGGGCCGCCACGCCAGGAAGTTCGCGATCAGCCGCAACCCCGCCTTCTGGCTTTTCTCGGGGTGGAACTGCGTCCCCGCCACATTGTCCCGCGCCACGATCGCCGTGACGCGCCCGCCATAATCGGCATGGGCCACCAGATCGGCCGGGTCGCTGACCGCCATCCGATAGGAATGCACGAAATAGGCGTGATCGCCCGTGGCGATCCCTTCCACCAGCGGATGGGGCCGGTCGATCACCAGATCGTTCCACCCCATATGCGGCACTTTCAGCGCCCCCGGCAGTCCCGTCGAACTCGGATCGATCCGCACCACCTCGCCCCCGATCCAGCCGAACCCCGGCGTCGGGCGATATTCCAGCCCCCGGTCCGCCAGCATCTGCATCCCGATACAGATCCCCAGGAACGGCACCCCCCGCCGCGTGACGGCCTCGCCCAGCGCCTCGCCCATGCCCGGCACGGCATCCAGCGCCGCACGGCAGGCCGGAAAGGCCCCGTCGCCCGGCAACACGATCCGGTCGGCGCGGCCGACATCCTCGGGCCGGGACGAGACCAGAACCTCGCCCCCGGCCCCTTCCGCCGCCATCCGCTGAAAGGCCTTCGCCGCCGAATGCAGGTTGCCCGAATCGCAATCGACCAGAACCGTCAAACCCCGCACAGCGCCACTGCCCATCTTCGGTCCTCAAGTATCCCGGGGGGTCCAAGGGGGGCAGCGCCCCCCCTTTTCGACGACAGCCCTACAGCGCACCCTTCGTCGAAGGCAGAACCCCCGCCATCCGCGGGTCCGCCTCCACCGCCATCCGCAAGGCCCGCGCCACCGCCTTGAACGCGGCCTCGGCGATGTGGTGGCTGTTCAACCCGTGCACTCGGTCCACATGCAGCGTGATCCCGCCATGCGTCGCCAGCGCCTGAAAGAACTCGCGCACAAGCTCGGTGTCGAACGTGCCGATCTTCGCGGTGGGGAAATCCACGTTCCACACCAGGAACGGCCGCCCCGACAGGTCCAGCGCCACCGCCACCTGTGCGTCGTCCATCGCCAGCGCGAAATGGCCATAGCGTCGGATGCCGCGCTTGTCGCCCAGGGCGCGGGCCAGCGCCTGGCCCAGCGCGATGCCCACATCCTCGACGGTATGGTGGTCGTCGATGTGCAGGTCACCCGTCGCGCGCACGTCAAGGTCGATCAGCGAATGCCGCGCCAGCTGGTCCAGCATGTGGTTGAAGAACCCCACACCAGTTTCCGCCCGGCAGGCACCCGAGCCATCAAGCCCGACCGACACCGTCACATCGGTTTCGGCTGTCTTCCGCGTGACTTCCGCGCTGCGCATCGCCCGTCTCCCACTCGCCGCCCGTCCGTTGGCCGTCCGTCGGCCGTCCGCCGCTCTGGCGCGCGCCGCTTATAGGGACTGCGCCCCGCGGACGAAAGCCGGAACAGGGCGCGTCCGGAAACAGTCAACGTTTATGGACAAATCATTAAACACATTCGCAACACTTTGTTTCCAAGATCAAAAGCGGGAACACGCCGATGCCATGATTGGTGCGCAAAGAAACCATTTGCCGCTGGCCTGCTTATCGTCACAGTCCCAGCAGGGGTGGAATCGATGCTGCCAACATCTGACCACAGTCACCTGGCCGTTCGCGCGTTTGCCGCGTCGGCCACCGGAAAAGCTGCGCGTGCCGCAGCGGTCTGCGCGGGGGTCGCCCTGTCGTGCCTTCTTGGCATGGGCGCTTACTCCCCTGCGGCGGCTGACGGCTACATCCAGCCCAAGCGCCCGGTGGTGGCGCCCGTCGGCTTCGCGGGCGTGTGCGAACGCTACGACTGGGCCTGCGCAGGCGGCACGGCGGGGTCTGGCTCGGATGGCCTGCTCACGGTTGCGCGCCGCGTGAATGCCATCGTGAACGGCTCCGTCGCCGAAGCCGAGGATGACGCCCAGTACGGCACGGATGAGCTTTGGGCCCTGCCCACCGCGCGCGGAGGGGACTGCGAGGATTTCGCGCTGATGAAAAAGCACGAACTGATCCTGCGCGGCGTTCCGGCGGGCCGTCTTCTGATTGCGACCGTCCTCGATCATGATCGCCAGCCGCACGCCGTGCTGGTCGTGCGTGCCGAGGAAGGCGACTACGTCCTCGACAACCTGACCGACCGCGTCGTCCGCTGGGACCGCACCGGGTATTCCTTCATCCGGATCCAGGATCCGCGCGCCCCAAGCCGCTGGGCGGCCGTGTTCGCGGGTGGCGTCTTCGGGACGAATAGCCTCTGATTTCATGGTCTGCCCGCCCGGTCGGGCCGACGCGCCCGGCCTGCGGTGGCGGGGTCTGCCGATGACGGTCCCTCAAGGACAAAAGGCCGACCCCTTTCCAGGGTCGGCCCTTTCTTTGCGCTGACCGTTCCGGCCGTCAGCCGGGCGATCATCTGGCGTCAGATGCCGCCGTTATTCTTGCCGGGGCCACCCTCGTTCTTGCCGGGACCGCCTTCATTCTTGCCGGGGCCACCCTCGTTCTTGCCGGGGCCGCCTTCATTCTTGCCGGGGCCGTCCTTCTTTCCAGGGCCGTCCTTCTTTCCAGGGCCGTCCTTCTTTCCGCCGCCGCCGCCGCCGTTTCCGCCGCCGCCTTCGCCGCCACCGCCGGATTCGCCGCCACCGCCGCCGCCGCCGGCACCTTCGCCGCCGCCACCCGAGCCGCCACCGCCACCCGAGCCGCCGCCGCCTTCGCCGCCACCCGAGCCGCCACCGCCACCCGAGCCGCCACCGCCACCCGAGCCGCCGCCACCCGAGCCGCCGCCACCCGAGCCGCCACCGCCGCCGCCCGAACCGCCACCGCCTTCGCCGCCGCCCGAACCACCACCGCCGCCCGAGCCGCCACCGCCACCGCCGCCCGAACCGCCGCCGTTCTCACCGCGCGGATCGTCCGTCTTGCCGATCGACCCGACCGCGGTACCGGCCAGAAGGTTGCCGACGCCCGGGCACTTATCCAGCGTGTATTCCAGAAGTTGCGGGAAATCCTTGCGAAGCCGCAGCTTGCGCAGCTGGTTTTCCCGGATGCTGTCGATCGTGCACAGGTCGGCGTATTCGCCGCGGAATTCGCCGGTCAGGGGCGAAAACATCGCCTTGGCCTGCGATTCGCCAGGCACCAGGGCCGCCACGCCCAGAAGAGAAATCGAGAAGATTGCGCGAATACGCATCTTTAAGCCCCCACAGTTAACCTACCACGACCTCTCACGGGTCGATCTGCTCTGCGGGCATTTAGGCGCAGATTACTTAAAAAGCGTCAACATTCTGGGCACTCGCCCCCAAGTTTGGTGACGTCCGGGCAAAAATGCCACAACTCCGCCCCGATTGTGACATGTTTCCGACATCGGCGGATTCTCGCTGCCGGTGACGCTTGAATTCCGGTGAATCGCTTCCTTGGCCCCCGCCTCCGCGCCGCGCCGCGCCTGCGACCGTCCGAACCGGATCGCTCCTGGCCTTTGTGCGCGCGCCACCGCAAGGTCCGCATTCTCCTCGCGGGTCCGCGTGCCGCAGGGTCCCGGCACCTGCTGAGGCACACCGGTTCACCCGGTGCCGCGCGCTATGCGGCACCGACTGCGACGTCCTGCGATCCGGTGGTGTTGGAGCGGGCGATGAGATTCGAACTCACGACCCTAACCTTGGCAAGGTTATGCTCTACCCCTGAGCTACGCCCGCGTCCTTTGGGTGGCAGCGGTGTATAAACTCCGCCGGGCGGGCGCAAGGGTAAAATTCATGCCTGCGCCAGCTCCGTCCCGTGGGGCGGGAAACACCACGCCGGACCGGCCCCGCCGCCCGTCCGGGCGCGTCCGCCTCCGCCCGCGCGCCTGGAACCAGCCCGGTCAGGGCGCGACTCGGGGCCGGTGTCCCCAGGGTGCCGGGCACCCGCCCCGCGCCATCCTGGTTAGCCAAGTCTAAAGCGCGGTGACGCGTCCGCCAAAAACCGCGCCGGTCATGCGCGATTGAGGTTCGTGGCGAAATAGTGCCTTCACTTTGACGCCCCGATGACGACATAAGGGCAAATTTCTGTTGTTTATCAGATGCATCGCCTTAGGGCTTAACGCAACCTGATGAAACGGAGACCACCATGTTCCACCCCTCGCCCGATGCCTTCCTCGCCGCCGCGCCCGCGATCGCCATGCCCGCCGCCCTTCATGCGCCCCTGCTGTCCGTTCCCGCGACGGGCTTTGCGGCCGGTACTCTCGTTGAAACCGAAGTCGGCTGGCGCCCGGTCAGCGACCTGGTCGCGGGCATCCGCCTTGCCACCTTTGACGGAGGTTTCGCCGAAGTGATCGGCCTGCGCCGGTCGCGTCCGATGCCGCAGGGCAATACGGCGTTGGTTCTGGTACCGGGCGGGGCGCTTGGCAATTGCGACGACGCGATCCTTGGCGCGGGGCAAGAGGTTCTGCTTCCCACCGGGCCTGCGGAAGCGGCCCTTGACGCGGCCTTCGCGCTCGTCCGCGCGTCCGATCTGGCAGGCCACTTCGGCATCCGCGCGGTCGCGTCGCAAGACGGCCTCTTCCAGATCGACTTTGCCGCCGAAGAGGTGGTCTGGGCGAACTCCGGTCTGCTTCTGCGCTGCCCGGCGGGGGCCGGTGGCGGGTTCCTGCGGCTCGACAGCACCCGCGCCCGCGCCCTCATTGGCCTGCTCGAGGATGGTACGCCGTTTCCGACGGGCGCGTCGGGTGCGATGCCGGTGGCCGCATGACAGCGCCGCGGCAGCTGGGGCAGGGCGGGCCACGAACCCGGACGTCCTGCCCCGTCCGGCCGCTACAGCGTCACCGCCACACGGCGCGACCGGAACACCGGCCTCGCATAGTCGTCGTCCGGCCCGCGCCTTTGCCGTTGCGCATCGCGCAGGGCACGCGCCCTGTCCTCAAGCTGGGACAGCTGCCGGTCAAGCCGGTCGATCCCCGACCGGCGCCACGCTCCTCCGCCACCCTCACGCGTGTCGGTATCCGCCGCCAGCCAGGTCAGGGACAGCCGCACATTGCCCAAGGTCAGGATCACGTCCTCGATGAGGAAGCCTTCGAAGTCCGTCCTGTCGTCGAACGACATCGCCCAAGTCCCGCCATTGCCCCGCGTCCGCAGTACTGCAGGACTTGCTAATCCCGCGCTAAGTGTCACGCGGTCCGGCGGAACCTTATGCCTCGAATTCGATCAGAAGGTCCTTGGCCTCGATCTGGCTGCCCGCATGGACGTTCACGGCCTTCACCACCCCCTCGCGGTCGGCGTGCAGGCCGGTTTCCATCTTCATCGCCTCGATCGTCAGCATCAGATCGCCCGGCTTCACCTTCTGCCCGACCGACACGCCCACCGACGCGACCGACCCCGGCATCGGTGCCCCCACATGGGCGGGGTTGCCGTCCTGTGCCTTGGGGCGGGCCTTCGACTGCGCCTTGACCGCCCGGTTCGGCACGCGCACCACGCGCGGCTGGCCGTTCAGTTCAAAGAACACCCGCGCCTCGCCCGCCTCGTCGGTTTCGCCCACGGCCTGCAGGCGCACCTCCAGCGTCTTGCCGGGGTCGATCTCGACGCTGATCTCCTCGCCCGGCTGCATCCCGTAGAAGAACACGGGCGTGGGCAGGGTGCGCACCGGGCCATAGGTGCGATGGCGGCCCATGTAGTCGAGGAAGACCTTGGGATACATGAGGTACCCCGCAAGGTCCTCGTCATCGACCCGAAGGCCCTCCAGCTCGCCCGACACCTTCGCCCGAACTGTCTCAAGGTCGACGGGCGCGGCATGCAGGCCGGGGCGGTCGGTGATCGGCGTCTCGCCCTTCAGCACCTTCTTCTGGATGCCTTCGGGCCAGCCGCCCGGGGGCTGGCCCAGGCTGCCCTTCATCATGTCCACGACCGAATCCGGGAAGGCCACATCCGTCGCGGGGTCTTCCACCTGCACGCGGCTCAGCCCCTGCGCCACCATCATCAGCGCCATGTCACCCACCACCTTGGACGACGGCGTGACCTTCACGATATCGCCGAACATCTGGTTGGCATCGGCATAGGCCTGCGCCACCTCGTGCCAGCGTTCCTCCAGCCCCAGCGACCGCGCCTGTGCCTTGAGGTTCGTGAACTGCCCCCCCGGCATCTCGTGCAGGTAGACCTCCGACGCCGGCGCCTCCAGCCCCGCCTCGAAGGCGCGGTACTGTTGGCGGACGGCCTCCCAGTAGTTGGAAATCTCGCGGATCGCCTTGATGTCCAACCCGGTGTCGCGCGGCGTATGAGCGAGCGATTCCACGATCGACCCCAGACACGGCTGCGACGTGCCGCCACTGAACGCGTCCATCGCCGCATCGACCGCCGCCACGCCCGCATCGGCAGCGGCCAGAATCGTCGCGCCCGCGATGCCGCTGGTGTCATGCGTGTGGAAATGGATGGGCAACCCCACCTCTTCGCGCAGCGCCTTGACCAGTGCGCGCGCCGCGGCGGGCTTCAACAGACCCGCCATGTCCTTCAGCCCCAGCACATGCGCACCCGCCGCGCGCAGGTCCTGCCCCATCTTCACGTAGTACTTCAGGTCGTACTTTGCGCGGTCGGGGTTCAGGATGTCGCCGGTATAGCAGATCGCCCCCTCGCAGACCTTCCCGGCCTCGACCACGGCGTCCATCGCCACGCGCATGTTCTCAACCCAGTTGAGCGAATCGAACACGCGGAACACGTCGATGCCGGTTTTCGCGGCCTGGGCTACGAAAAATCGAACAACATTGTCGGGATAGTTCGTATACCCGACCCCGTTCGCACCCCGCAGCAGCATCTGCGTCATCACGTTCGGCAGCCGCGCGCGCAGGTCGCGCAGCCGCTGCCAGGGGCATTCCTGCAGGAACCGGTAGGCCACGTCGAACGTCGCGCCCCCCCAGCATTCCACGCTGAACAGCGACGGCAGTTGCGCCGCATAGGCAGGCGCAACCCGGATCATGTCGAACGACCGCATCCGGGTGGCGAGCAAGCTCTGGTGCCCGTCGCGCATCGTCGTGTCGGTGACAAGCAACCGCTTCTGCTTGCCCATCCAGTCCGCCACCGCCTGGGGGCCCTTCTGCTCCAGAAGGTTGCGCGTCCCCATCATCGGCTCGTCCACGCGCGGGGCCGGGGGCCTGGGCTTCCTTGCCTCGGCCGGGGGCTTCGGGCGACCCGCCGTCTCGGGGTGGCCGTTCACCGTCACGTCGGCGATGTAGGTCAGGATCTTCGTCGCCCGGTCGCGCCGCTTGCGGAAGGTGAACAGGTCGGGCGTCGTGTCGATGAACTTCGTCGTGCAGGTGTTGTCCAGGAAACTCGGGTGCTTCAGCAGGTTCTCGACGAAGGCGATGTTTGTGCTGACACCCCGGATGCGGAACTCGCTCAACGCCCGGCGCATCCGCGCGATCGCCTGGTCCGGCGTCTGCGCCCAGGCGGTCACCTTGACCAGCAGCGAGTCATAATACCGCGTCACCACCGCGCCCGGATAGGCCGTGCCGCCGTCGAGGCGAATCCCCATGCCCGTCGCCGTCCGGTACGCGGTGATCCGCCCGTAGTCGGGGATGAAGTTGTTCTGCGGGTCTTCGGTCGTCACCCGGCACTGCAGCGCGTGGCCGTACAGCCGCACATCTTCCTGCCGGGCCACCCCCGTCGCCTCAGCCAGCGACTTGCCCTCCTCGATCAGGATCTGCGCCCGCACGATGTCGATGCCCGTCACCTGCTCGGTGACGGTGTGTTCCACCTGCACACGGGGGTTCACCTCGATGAAGTAGAAGGCCCCCGTATCCATATCCATCAGGAACTCGACGGTGCCGGCGCACTCATAGCCCACATGCCCGCAGATCTTCAGCGCGTAGCCGCAGACCTCGGCCCGCTGTGCCTCGGTCAGGTACGGCGCGGGGGCGCGTTCGACGACCTTCTGGTTCCGCCGCTGCACGGTGCAGTCGCGCTCATACAGATGATACAGGTTCCCCGCCTTGTCGCCGAGGATCTGCACCTCCACGTGCCGGGCGCGCTGGATCATCTTCTCCAGATACCCTTCGCCGTTCCCGAACGCCGCTTCCGCCTCGCGCCGCCCTTCGCGGACCTTGGCTTCCAGCTCGTCCTCGGACAGGATCGGCCGCATACCGCGCCCGCCGCCGCCCCAGCTGGCTTTCAGCATCAGGGGATAGCCGATGGCCTTGGCCTCGGCCTTGATGGCCGCCATGTCGTCGCCCAGAACCTCGGTCGCCGGGATCACCGGCACTCCTGCTGCAATCGCGACCTGCCGGGCGCTCGCCTTGTCACCCAAGGCTCGCATCGTCGCCGCCGTCGGCCCGATGAACACGATTCCGGCGGCGTCACACGCCTCGACGAAATCGGGGTTCTCCGACAGCAGGCCATAGCCGGGGTGGATCGCATCCGCCCCCGCCTCGCGCGCCACCCGGATGATCTCGGGGATCGACAGATAGGCGGCCACCGGCCCCAGCCCCTCGCCGATCCGGTAGGCCTCGTCGGCCTTGAAGCGGTGCAGGCTCAGCTTGTCCTCTTCCGCATAGACCGCGACCGTTCGCTTGCCCAGTTCGGTTGCCGCCCGCATCACGCGGATTGCGATCTCGCCGCGGTTGGCGACCAGGATTTTCTTGAACACGGCCATGCGTCTTCCCCGTTGGGCACTGCCGTCCGGCGAAAGACGCCCGACATGGGTCAGACCTTAACGTCGCTGCAATGCGGCGCAAGGGTGCGCGGGCCCCCTTGTAACGGATTTGCGGCGATCTGCCCTGCGGTTACATCGGCTTGAGCTTGTGGGTCGGCGGCACGCCCACGGGCGGCTGGGTCCGCGTATCGATCGCCTGGCGGTCGGCCCGCCCGTCCAGCGTCAGCGCCAGGTCGGCATACCATTGCGGGTCGTAGAAATAGAACACGTGGGTCGGCTCGCCGCCGTCGGCCTCCAGCGCCGCGTCACCCTGCATCGCGCGCGACCGGTCGGTGCAGTCAACGTTCACCGCCTTGGACGGCATTGCCGCCGGAAGCCCGACCCGGCCGACGCGCGGCGAAAGCCCGACGCGCTTCATGTTCGATGCCTGCAGGGGCGCGTCCAGCTTGCTGAAATAGTTGGTCAGCCGGTAGGCATGGCGGAACAGGCTTTCCGAACTGGAATTGCCCTCGGCCAGCGAGTCTGACGAGACATCGCCCGCGACCAGAACCACCTGGTTCGCCGTCCAGTTGGCCGACGCGGCACGCGTGTCGTCGGCGTCGTCAAAGGCCTCGCGCACCACATAGGCCCCCATCGAATGCGCAACGACATGCACGGCGACCTCACAGGTCTTCGTCCGCGCGGCAACGAAAACGCGGATGCCGTCGTCCACCAGACGGACGGCGGTTGCCTTGGCGTCATGCCGGTCATCCAGATAGCCCAGCGGCGTGTCGCCCGACGGCCAGTCAAAGCCGATGACGGTCGAGGAAAATCCCGCCGCCCTCAACCCCTCCGACAATCGCCTTTGCCGCAGCGCCGCGAACCGGGTGGAGTTATTGAAGCCATGCACGAAGAACGTGACAGCCCCGGTCAGGGTCTTGCCGTCCGGCTTCGGAAACGTCGACAGAACGCGCTTCACCCATTCGCGCCGGGCGATTTCGTGCCGGGGTGCCGGGTCTTCCCCGTCCGGCACATCCAGATAGCGGGTCGGTCCGGGGCTGGGGTCGTCCGAGAATGATCCGCCGGAAACCTTGCGCACACACATCAGGAACATGGCTCGCCTCGCAATCGATGCTGAAATGCCGCAACAAGACATCTCAGCGCCGATTGCGTCAACGTATTTGCGGGCCCGCGCCTACTCCGCCGCAAGCCTGCCGCCGCCACCGGGCAGACCAGACGAATCCGGTGCCGAAAGCGCCGGACCGGCGGGGGCCTTCGCGGCGATGTCCCCGTCCCCGGCCTTGGCGGTCAGAACCGAATAGTCGTCCTCGCCCGGCAGCGCAGCCAGAACCACGCGGTTTCGCCCCGCCGCCTTGGCTGCGTACAGCGCGTCGTCGGCCACGCGCATCAGGTCGGTCGCCATCGTCCCGTGGACCGGCGCCAGCGCCACGCCGATGGAAATCGTGATCCGCGGCAGCGCCTTCTCGCCATAGCGCACCGTGATCGCCTCGGCCGCCAGGCGCAGGGATTCCGCCGCCTGCAGCGCGCGGTCGGCGGTGGTGTCGGGCAAGAGCACCATGAATTCCTCGCCGCCCAGCCGGCACGCCACCTGATCGCCGTCGCAGTGCCGGTCCAGCAGCGAGCCCACAGACCGCAGCACCATGTCGCCCGCGTCATGACCATGCGTGTCGTTGAACTTCTTGAAGAAATCGACGTCGATCGACAGGATGCACAACGCCTGCCGCGTGGCCGTCGACCGCGCCAGCAACCGCCGCATCGTCTCGGTCAGGTGGCGGCGGTTGAACAGGCCGGTCAGCGGGTCGCGCACCGACTGGTCCTGCAGCTGGTCGCGCATCCGCACGTTGGCGATGGCCAGGCTGATCTGCTCGGCCAACATCTGCGCCAGCCGCCGCGTTGCAAAGAACGCCTCGGCATCCACCCCGGCGCGCGCCTGTACATGCAAAAGGCCGATGGTCTCGCCATGAGCAAGGATGGGAAAGCAGACATAGGGCCGCCCGTCATGGGGATGGGCATGGGCGCAGGCGAATTCGACACCGCCCTGGCCAAAGGCATAGGCCCGTCCGCGCCGAAGCCCCCAGCACTCCTCGGGGTGAATGTGCGACCGCAGGGTCGCGCCATTCCAGCTTGTGCAGCCGTCCAGCGCATCGCGCGAGTTGGCGTAGACATACAGGCTGCCCTCGGAATCCGGCAGCAGGTGGCCCATGAACTCGGTCACCATCCGGAACAGCTCGTCCAGCGACTGGCTTGACTGCAGCCATTCGTTCAGGTCGCCCAGCAGCCGCACCTCGCGCCCCAGCCGGATCTGCTCGTCGATGATGCGCCGCTCGTGGTCGCTGCGGTGCCGCAGCTCCGACAGGCGGCGGTGGCCGTCGCGCAGCGTCAGGACCGACAGCGCCAGGATCAGCACCATCCCCCCCGCCGAGATCGCCAGCAGCAATCCCCGCACACCGCGGCTGAACCCGTTCCACAGCGTCGTCACGTCGCGCTCGGTGAAGATGACCGCCGCGACATCGCCGTTGTTGAACATCGGCACCACGGTCCGGACAAGCCGGATCTCGCCGCGCGAGCCGCCATCCTCGGTGTGGATCTCGGCAGTCATGATGCGGGAACGGGCCGCGTCCAGCAGGATATCGCGCGCCTCCCACGGCTTGATCGGCGCGCCGCCCAGGCCATGCATCGCCCCCCAGATCGCCCGCCCGTCCTTTGACAGCACGGCAAGCCGCGTCACCCCGGCGGCGCGCGCGACGGTTTCGATATAGTCGCTGTCGGCGCGCGCGATGCGGTCGGTCAGGGGCGCCCCGGCCTCACCGCCGATCCCCTCGACGATCTGCGACTGCAGTGCCTGGCCCTGTTCCAGTGCGATGGACCGGACCGCCTGCCGCGCGATCAGCGACGGCGCCACCATGTCGATCGCGGCCATCGTGCCCGCCCCGGCAATCAGGATCGCCAGCTGCCGCAGCCAGTCGCGCGCTGTCGCCCAGCCGGTTCCACCGCTCTTCGCACCGCCATCCGCCATCGTTCCACCCCGTCACCGCCCCATCTGCGGCCAGGGGGCATTCTGCGGGCGCAAAGTTACGGTCCGCTTAGCGAATTGCGGGAACGGCGCGAACAATAAAGGAACAAAGGCTTCCGTTCCGCGCCTGACCGCCCTATTCTTGCGCGCGATGCAGCAGCCCGCCCCCTCTGACCGTCCCCTTTCGCTCTCCGCGCAGGCGGCGGCGGCACGTAGGAACACGCATTACCTCGACGACTTAAACCCCGCCCAGCGCGCGGCGGTCGAGGCGCTGGACGGCCCCGTCCTGATGCTGGCCGGGGCAGGAACCGGCAAAACCAAGGCACTGATGGCACGAGTGGCTCACCTGCTCACCATGAGCCGTGCCAAATCTCATGAAATCCTAGCCGTGACTTTCACTAACAAGGCCGCTAGGGAGATGAAGGATCGACTTGGAAAAACGCCATTTGACCTAGGAGAATACCTGCGTGATCGAGGGCTTCCCTGGATGGGCACCTTCCATTCCGTCAGCGTGAAGCTTCTCCGCCGCCACGCCGAACTCGTCGGCCTCAAGTCCAACTTCACCATCCTCGACACCGACGACCAGCTGCGCCTCCTGAAACAGCTGATCCAGGCCGAGAACATCGACGACAAGCGCTGGCCTGCGCGGATGCTCGCGGGCCTGATCGACGGCTGGAAGAACCGCGCACTGACGCCCGACAAGGTGCCGCAGTCCGACGCCAGCGCTTACAACTTCCGCGGGACGGAACTCTACGCCGCCTATCAGGACCGCCTGAAAACCCTGAACGCCACCGACTTCGGCGACCTGCTCCTGCACTGCCTCACGATCTTCCGCGGCCACCCTGACGTGCTGGAACAGTACCAGCGCTGGTTCCGCTATATCCTTGTCGACGAATACCAGGACACCAACGTCGCCCAGTACCTCTGGCTGCGCCTGCTTGCGCAATCCCACCACAACATCTGCTGCGTGGGCGACGACGACCAGTCGATCTACGGCTGGCGCGGGGCCGAGGTGGGCAATATCCTGCGGTTCGAGAAGGATTTTCCCGGCGCGAAGGTCATCCGGCTGGAACAGAACTACCGCTCAACGGGGCACATCCTGGCCGCGGCCTCCGGCCTGATCGCCTCGAACAAAGGCCGTCTGGGAAAGACGCTCTGGACGGCCGGGAACGACGGCGAAAAGGTCCGCCTGATCGGCCACTGGGACGGCGAGGAAGAAGCCCGCTGGATCGGCGAAGAGGTCGAGGCGATCCAGCGCGGCACCCGCCACATGGACCCCATCGACCTGAACGGCCAGGCCATCCTCGTCCGCGCCAGCCACCAAATGCGCGCCTTCGAGGACCGGTTTCTCACCATCGGCCTGCCCTACCGCGTCATCGGCGGCCCCCGCTTCTACGAACGGCAGGAAATCCGCGACGCGATGGCCTATTTCCGGCTGGCCGTGTCACCGGACGACGACCTCGCCTTCGAGCGCGTCGTGAACCTGCCGAAACGCGGCCTGGGCGAAAAGGCGCAGGCCGACATTGCCCGCATCGCCCGCGAAAACCAGTCAAGCTTCCTCGACGCCGCCCGTGTCGCCATCGCCACGGGGCGCATCGGCGGCAAGGGGGCAGGGGCGCTGCGCGTCTTCGTGGAAGGCATCGACCGCTGGCATCAGGTGACGCTGGTGCCCGACTACGACCACATCCGCCTGGCCGAGACGATCCTGGACGAATCCGGCTACACCGAGATGTGGCAGACCGACAAGACGCCCGAGGCGCCGGGCCGCCTCGACAACCTCAAGGAACTCGTCAAGGCGCTGGAAACCTTCGACAACCTGCAAGGCTTCCTCGAACACGTCAGCCTCATCATGGACAACGACAGCGAGGACGCGGCCGAGAAGGTCACGATCATGACGCTGCACGCCGCCAAGGGCCTGGAATTCCCCGTGGTCTTCCTGCCCGGCTGGGAAGACGGGCTGTTCCCCAGCCAGCGCAGCATGGACGAAAGCGGTTTGGCGGGGCTCGAGGAGGAACGGCGGCTGGCCTATGTCGGCATCACCCGCGCCGAGGAACTGGCCACGATCAGCTTCGCCGGCAACCGCCGCGTCTATGGCCAGTGGCAATCCGCACTCCCATCCCGCTTCATCGACGAACTGCCCGCCCAGAACGTCGAGGTGCTGACACCCCCCGGCCTCTACGGCGGCGGCTTCGGCGCGGCGGGAATGGGGGGCGGGTTCGGGGGTGGCAGTTTCGGGGGCGGCTTCGGCGGCTCCACCATCGAGGAACGCGCGACCAAGGCCGACGTCTACAACTCCCCCGGCTGGAAACGCATGCAGGACCGCGCATCGCAGCGCCCCATCGCGCAGCCGCGTGAGGCGCGCCACGTCGTCATCGACCTCGACGCCACGACCGCCTTCGACGAAGGCGACCGGGTGTTCCACAAGAAGTTCGGCTACGGCACCGTCACCGCGCTCGAAGGCGACAAGCTCGCCGTGGCCTTCGACAAGGCGGGCGAAAAGCACGTCCTGGCCGGGTACGTGGTGGCCGCCGACCTCGCCGACGACATCCCGTTCTGACGTGACCGATCGCGGGCGAGTTGCCGGACGTCAACCACCGAACACGCCCAATCTTTTCCGACTGTCAATTCAGCTTAGGTGCACGCCGAATGGACCAAGTCGTGGTATAATCCGGATTGGATACAACTTCTCCGGTTTCACGAAGCCGATAGTCGCCAGGTGGCGCTGAATGAAAGGCGCCAGCATCTGGCGGCAATACATAGAACTCCCCGTCGCGTGATCCCTCGAGTTGAACTGTCACGCCGCGAGAAGGGTCAATTGCGACAACCGTGCCGAACATCTGCACCATCTCCCCTGGTGAATCCTCGGAAGCTTCTGCGTCGCGAGTGGTCACACCAATCAACACGCGGCTTCCCATTAGTCTGGCAGTGAAATCAGGGGGCCACGATGGCCTGTCGTCGTGCATGCCAAACTCCGCTACAATTCAATTCCTAGACCCAATCTCGACTTGCCCTCCAATAGTGGCACCATCGGGTCCACTACAAGGTTCTTGCTAACGTCTTCCTGAAGCACCGCGCGTCGTCATCGACCTCGACGCCACGACCGCCTTCGACCAAGGCGACCGGGTGTTCCACAAGAAGTTCGGCTACGGCACCGTCACCGCGCTCGAAGGCGACAAGTTGGCGGTGGCCTTCGACAAGGCAGGCGAAAAGCACGTCCTGGCCGGGTACGTGGTGGCCGCCGACCTCGCCGACGACATCCCGTTCTGACGCGACCCACCCCCCAACCCGCGCCAACCCCCACCAGATCGCCTCCCCCTCTCCCCCCGGGGGAGAGGGCCGGGGT